>ERZ773194.434-NODE-434-length-53581-cov-4.993667_pt1 | contig 53581 bp, 43 predicted proteins | sample MGYA00511240_ERZ773194 | MGnify/ENA primary metagenome ERZ773194 (study PRJEB29015, sample SAMEA2737774) | human gut metagenome | biome: human gut; feature: human-associated habitat; material: faeces | place: China | collected 2012 ... | reverse complement strand
GGGGCATCGCTGCCCTACGGCATCACGGCGCTGGTGGCGCTGCCCCGTGAGATCGTGGGACCACTGGTGGATCAGCCCCATCGGGCCTATTACGATGCCTATCAGGCCATCAATGTGCGGCTGGACGCCATGGCAGAGGGCTGTGCCGCCCTGCTGCGGGCCCATGGCTATCAGGCCACGGCCAACACGGAGGAGCATCTGCCCACCGGTGCTGAGGATCGCTCTCCTCTGCCTCACAAGGCGGTGGCCTGCCGGGCGGGACTGGGCTGGATCGGGAAGAACAACCTCCTGACCACCCCCGACTTCGGTGGAGCCGTGCGGCTGTGTACCGTGGTGACGGATGCCCCGCTGCCTACGGCGGAGCCTATTCTCTCCAGCCGTTGCGGCAGCTGCCGAGTGTGCGTGGACGCCTGTCCCTCCTCCGCTCTGTACGGCACCCTGTGGCACACGGGGCTGGACCGGGACGATCTGTTCGACCACCTGCTGTGTGAGCGCACCGCAAAGGAGCGAACAGGCCGCTCCTTCGGCATCCCCATTGCCATCTGCGGCAAGTGCTTCGCCGTGTGTCCCTATACCCAGCGATATCTGAAAAACGGATAAAAAACCGCCGGACAGTTGTACTGTCCGGCGGTTTTCGGCTGAAAGGCGTGTCCCCTGCTGTGCGCCGCTTATACCTGCCGCTCCACACAGCGCTGGTACACATCCCACAGGTCGTCGCTCATTTCATAGACCATGCGCCCCATGCGGATGCCCTCCGGCGTGCGGACATAGCGGCACACGGACAAATACTCGTCCCCCTCGTTGCAGCGGGCATAGGCCAGCATGGTATTGCCATCCTTCCGGGTCCACTCCCCCAAGGTCAGGGGCTGGCCGCAGTAGGGGCAGGTCAGGGCCGCCAGCTGTGGGTCCGCTTGGGCCGCAGGCAGATCCGGATACGGCAGGCCGCCTACCCGACCTGCCAACCGGTCCGAACCATATTCGATGTAGCGCAGGCAGTACTCCTCCATGCAGCGCTCCAGATCCATGCTGCCGCAGACCCGGACGGTGTTGCGGGCGTCGTTGAGGGCGTCGTGGGCCCGATCCGGCTTCAGCCGCAGCAGCTCCATGGCTCGCTCCAGTGAGCATTGGCGGTCATCCCGCATGATCTCGTGGCCGAAGATACGCTGGAGGTCGTAGCCATCCGGGAGGGCGGCATCCAGTCCGTGCATCAGAAGGTTATCCATCAGCACCGGCAGATCATCCGGCCCCCAGGTACACAGGCAGCAGTCCTCGCCGCACCAGTCCCGGAAGGCGGCATAGGCCGCCGGGAAGTCGGGGGCCTTTTCCAGCTCCTGGGGCCGTATCTTGGTGAGCTGCACCACATGGCCGTTCATGGCCGGGTAGAACACTGGCCGCACAAAGCTTTTGAACTCCGACACCTCTTCAAATCGGTTGTTCAGCTTCAGCGCCCCGATTTCGATGATCTCCGAATCGAAGCGGAATGGCTGGGTGATGGTCTCCTGCCCCGGCATGGGCTGATTCCACTCCAGATCCAGCACGATATAGGAAAATTCCTCCATACTCTCTCCCCCGTCTTGAGCGGTCATCTCTTTCGGCCGCCGTCTCTTTTAAGGTCTGCTTCTTTTGATACGAGTATACCACGCTCCCCCGCCCCCGGCAAGCACAAAAGGGATATCCCATCGGCCGCCCTCCGTAAGGAAGGTGCCCCGGGGCGGCTCTTGTATCACAGATTTTCTGGATCAGGGTATCGATCTCCGCAATGCGCTCCTTCGCCTTGCTCAGCTCCCGGCGCTTGGCGGCAAGCTGCTTCTTCTTGTCCTCCGTATCTATGATTTTATATAGCAACTTCCATGCCACTTCGCTTTCTCTGTCCCCGGCATAGAGCAGAAAAGCCGCCCGCAGCGGCTTTTCTGCTCTATGTAGGCAAGTCTCACCGGTCGTCCCGGACGTCTGTGATCTCCCCCACAAAGAGCATATGCGGCTGCCAGCCGCCCTGAAAGTCCGGGTACACCTGCGGCGCAGCGGCGTAATACGCCTGAATTTCTGGGGCCAGATCATCTTTGGAAAATTGGTGCTGATACAGCTTCTTGCACAGGAAGGTCAGATTCGCCTCCCGGAACGTCACACCCTGCCCCATGACCACAGGCGTCAGCCCAGCAGCGGCGACCTTATCGCCGTCCCGGCCGGAGTGGGAGCCGATATAACTCAGCGCCTTTCGGCAGCTCTCCGGGTAAAAGCTCACCGTGAAAATGTCGCTGTCCCTTAAAAACTCACTGGTGTAACGGGCCGGGTGGACATAGACCGTAACGATGGGGCAGCTATGTCCCGCATGGCCCCAGATATTTCCTAGGCTTCCCCAGCTGACGGTACAGCTGTTGTAATGCGCCATGGACCCGGCGGTAACGATAGCCCACTGCTTATCAAACAGCTCAAAAATCTTGTATTCCTTCGCCTTGAATCCCTCCATGGGACACCTCCTAAATCTTCTTGTGCTCCGCCCGCAGCGGTCTATTGTGCCTCCACTCCCGCAAGCTTCAGGAATTTCTTGTCGCTCTGGATGCCCTGGGTCAGAAATTTCCCGTCCCGAAACAGGACATAGGTGGTCACCGGCGACGGCACATTCTGCGCCTGCTCCCTGCTGGTGACATGGATGACCTTCAAGGGAATATGATGCGCCTTGGCAGCCTCCACCACTCTCGGCACCCAGTAGTAGGTGAAGGGACACTGATCCGTGTAATAGAGCACGAAGCCGCTCTCCTCCACAATGGGCTGTTTGGCGCAGTCCTTGAATTTCGGCGGCTCTGTACAGGGAACAAGAGGCAGATACAGCAATTCGATCCCGCATACAGAGGTATCTGCCGTTGTGAAGCCCTTGTGCGCCAAATACTTCGGGTCGGAGAGAAACTCACGCTTCCGTCCTTGGGCAGACAGGGTGCACAGGCCCTTTCGTCCCTGCGTCTTGGCATCCCGGATGCACTCCGCCAGTAGGTCATTGGAGTAGCCGTGGCCTTTCATGGAGCCGGAGACCCACAGGCAGTTAATGTAGAGGTATCCCTCCGCCTGAATGGGAACCCATGCGTGCTCCGCCGGGATATATTCGATGAAGCACTTACCCCGCTCCCGACTCCGGTAAAAGACAAGTCCCTCCGCAAACCGCTGCCTGAGCCATTCCTTCTTGACAAGGCTCTGTTTGCCGGACATAGCGCAGCAGATGTGCTCTCCATCGATGTTGTCCGCGGTGATCTGAATATAGTCCATGGAAGCCCTCCTTTGCCTGCGGAGAATTTTCTCCGTCGCACTTTTTAATAGGGTGCCGGATAATGGTTTTTCGCTTTTCCGGTGCCACCTTCCGTGGGTCGGAGAGATAGATCTCGTGGTGGAGCCTTGTCTCGCTGAAATTACTGACATAGCCGTTCTCCGCCAGAAATTCGTCAGCGGCACAATTTCATCGTCATTAATCCCCACGAAAAAGATCACATGAAAAACAAGCTCTTATTCCTCGGATACACCCGTACCACCGTGACGGTCCTACCCCGCCATGAGTTCTGTCCGTAGGCCTTAATGCTCATATGAGCTCTTCTTCCTACCTTTAGGGTATCATAAACCTCTCAGCGGAACAAGAACAAAACAAGAAAAATTTCCCGTCATAGCTGCAAGTTGGCCATCATAGGCAAAGAAAATTCCTGCCGACTTTCATCGGCAGGAATTTCGTTTTTGGCAGGGGCAGAAAGATTCGAACTCTCGACACGCGGTTTTGGAGACCGCTGCTCTACCAGCTGAGCTATACCCCTGTATGGTGGGCCTTCGGGGACTCGAACCCGGGACCGGACGGTTATGAGCCGTCTGCTCTAACCAACTGAGCTAAAGGCCCTAATAGATCGAACTCTAAGGCTGACAAAAAATGTGCCGCCACCTTTATAGATGGCGGCACATCCTCTTTTTATGGCGCCTTCTGTAGGGCTCGAACCTACAACCCTGCGGTTAACAGCCGCATGCTCTACCATTCGTAGCATATACATACCGGAAAGGCTTGTTTCCGATATCGCTGTTTTCTGCCCATTTAGTTCAGTCAAAAAGAGCCTTTACACTGCCGAAAGTTCCGAAGTTTCCTGCCATTGCTCGCAGAACTGTCTGTAAGTCATATTCATTACAATATGTATCTTATAGTCCCGTCCTACTTCTACCCGTTTGAAAAGCTGACCGGCTATCATCTTCTTTTGCTCCAGCGTTGCATTATCAAACTCATCCGCCCAGCTTTTAAATCTGCTGAAAGCGGGTCTGAATTTTTCGAGCGCATCCTTTCCCTGTTCTTCCTTAACCTCAGACTCCGAAAGTTGCTTTTTACACTCATCAATATGCAGCTTTAAGCTTTGGATTGCGGTTGAAAGGTCGGCTTTTGAGAAAATGCTGTCACCTGTCAGACTTCTGCCGATTTCAAGCTGTAACTCCTCAAGCTGCACGCAAGACTTTTGCAGATCCTGTTCAGCCTTTTTTCGGTTGGCTCTGTCAGCGTCGTTTTGCCTCCTAAACGCTCTTTCAAGCAGCTCTTCGTCCGGCGAACTTTTAAGCATTTCAAACAAATTCCTCATAAACTCCGAAACAATCGCGTCAACCTGATCCGCACGGTAAGTTGTAGCGCCGTCGCACTCGCAAAGTTTTCTGCTTTTATGGTAGCAGGAATACTTAATAACAACGGTTTCATTTACCGTGCCGTCCCTGCGCTCATATCTGTCCTTATAACAAATAGTCGTAAGTCTGTGTCCGCAATGGGCGCAGAATACATTACCCGAAAGCATTGCCTTACCCTTGGTGCTCATAGCAATCTGACGCTTTTCCTCGTCCTTGCGGCTTCTCTGATTCAAAATAAACTGAACCGACTCATATTCCTCATTATCTATAATATGTAGCTCGGGAATGTACGGCGATACAGCGTCGCCCGAAACAAGGTAGCCTATGTAGATTTTGTTGTGAAGAATTCTTAATATTGAATTGCTTTGGAATTTACTGCCGTTATGCGTTTTCACCTTTGCATCGTTAAGAATCTGAGCTATGCGATATGAACCGTAACCGTCGCAGCGGAATTTATTGAATATCATACGAACAATTTCAGCCTCGCCCTCTTCAATCTCAAGACGGTTAATTTCGCAGCCCTTGCGGTTCTTGGTTCCCGTACCTACAAGCTTATATCCGAACGGCACCGGACCGCCGGTATATATTCCGTCCAGGGTAAGCTGGTGCATACGGGTTTTAATGCGCATTGAGGTTTTTTCACTTTCACCCGACGCCTGCCAGAATCTTATGTAATTGGTAAGCTTATCTACATGGTTATCGAAGCGCTGTTCGCCCTCGCGGACGCTCCACACTTCAATTCCGTGCTTGACAAACCATTCAACCACAAACGGCGTTTCATCATCTATTCTGCCTATTCGGTCAAACATAAACACCAGCAGAACTTCAAATTCTCCTCTGAGTGCCGCCTCTTTCAAATCCTGTATTGCGTCGCGGTTCTTAGCCGAAATCTTAAAGCCGGATACGCCTTTTTCCTCAAACTCTTTAACTATTACCCAGCCGTGGCTGTCGGCAAATTCTCTGCATGCCTGCTTTTGCATAGGAATATCGTCCTTTAATGTGCCAAACTCCGACACAACGGATACCTGCTTTTTTGTTGAAACCCTGTATAAACAATTTGCTCTTTTCATGTGACTTCCCTCTTAATATGTACTATACGAAATCACCTGAACTACTTTATTCGGTTTTCAAGGTTCGCAAATCCTTTCGGATTTCGCCGGAGAGTATAGCACACAAAAGTTATTTTGTCAAATTTGACTTTTTATACTGCCTCTGACTTCCGATTCAACGCGGGATTTATATATGCTTAAAAGAAGTGAAAAAATATCTGCCTTTATATCCCCTGTTTCTTCCTCGGAAAATGATACCGTGAGATTTTGGTTGCCGAGCAATCTTTTTAAAATACCGTTATTTGCCGCATTCATTATAATTACACTCCTGTTTTTCAACACTCTGTTTAACTGACGGAGTATTTAGCCCCTCCGCAGGGACATACTGCAGCGGGCTGACTTCTTAACCCGCTTGCCGTCCAAGCCCACGGCAAGTGTCTTTTTGCATCATCGCAAACACCGTAAGTCACCACGGTGTATTTTTCGCTTATTAAAGCGTCGCTCAGCATATGTTTTCCAGTATGCTTTCTATAATGCCTAACGGCATATTTTTCAAGGTTCATAAGACGCTTTTTTTGCGCCCTCATATACATAATACAGGTTGTCACTCCGAAAAAGGGAAATGATTATAAAAAAATCTTTCTTATTTAAAAAATATTGCTTTGAAGTACCCTAAAACAAATAACAAAATTCAAACATCCTCTGACGATTTTTTAAATAAAGTATTGTTATCCAATTTATCTCTTACAGCAATTCTTAATACAGGCAATTTAATTATTATTCTGTTCTTTATTTCATTTTCCAATTCTTCAATATAATACTTTTTATAATCGCCTGCATCGGTATACACAGATACACAGGAAACAGCCATAATATAAGCGTTATAAAAATCAAGCAACTGCTGTTCGCAATTGTTTTGATTATTTAAAATATCATAAACTGTATCTCTGGACGGAAACATTTTAATACTCATTATTTTCTAATTCCTTTCGCATTTTATTCAGCGCTGATTTTTTATAATATTTCACCATCCGCTCACTTGCGCCTATATCGAAAGCTATCTTTTTAAGAGGGGTCTTTAACACAACATTGCGAAGAATCACCTCTCTTTCCCTATATGTCAGATTATTAAGACATTCAGCCATTCTGCTGTTTTTAATTATAATCTCGGTGCTTTCAACAACATATATATCCGATAGTATTTTTTCAATACCTGCATCCTGATATGAGAATCTTATATCATTTTCTTTTATCTGTATGTAATTGCAAATTAGTTTTTGTTCTGCATTAAATTTTTCCAGAAAAGAATATTTCACATTGGACATCAATAGCTTAATATACTTATCTACATAAATAATTACATCATCGGTTATCTCGCCAAGTTCAAATTTGATTTCCCTCATTTTTCTTCCTCCCCGTTACTTACCGTTACAGGGAGAAATACTATAAAAGGGAAATATTTGATAAATATATCTCCCTATAACAAAAAATGCCGCTTAAAACATCGAGTCCCAAGCGGTATTTTCATAATTTTTTAAATATTTAGTATAACAAATAAATTTTATCCTTTGCCTTTGTTTGACAAATCTTATATTCTGCTCACCATCAACTCGGCTTTTCCTGAAAGCTTTGTTGAGCAATCAGCCGGAACAAAAATGCTCGCTCCCTTTGAAGCTTTAATTTCACCGTCTTTCCAATTGACGGTCACTTTACCTTCAAGCACCAGTAAAGAAGTAAAGCTGTCTTTGCAGTGTATTTCAGTATTGCCGTCAAGTTCTAAAAGCGATGCGGTAAAAAGACTGCATTTTGCAAGCTGTCTTACGTTGCCGAAATCGGTCTTTTCGATCTTGCCTATGTTTCCGTACGGTATTTGCGGGCTTTCCCTCTTAGTCACATCAAGCGCTTTTTCAATGTGGAGCGGTCTCGGCTTTCCTTCCGCCCCGATCCTGCCGTAATCCGAAACACGGTAGGTAGTGTTGGAATTCTGCTGAACCTCGGCTATAAGTATTCCGGCGCCGATGGCGTGGAGCGTACCTGCCGCTATAAAGAATACATCGCCTTTGTGAACGGGCACATAATTGCATATTTCGGGAAGAGTGTTATCCTTTATCCTGCGCTCAAATTCTTCCTTTGATACCTCACGGTTAAAGCCGTAAATAAGCTCGGCGCCCTCGTCGCAGTCAACCACATACCACATTTCGGTCTTTCCGAATTCGCCCTCGTTTTTAAGCGCATATGTATCGTCGGGGTGAACCTGAACCGAAAGTCTGTCCTTTGCGTCGATAAGCTTTATAAGAAGCGGAAAATACGGAAATGCCGCAGCGTTTTTTCCTATTGCTTTATCGCCCCAAAGCTCAAGCACCTCAGGCAGCGTCTTTCCGGCAAGCTCGCCGTTTTCCACAATATCCGATCCGTCCTTGTGGCAGGAAAGCACCCATGCCTCTGCGGCTTTTCCCTTGTCGGTTTCATAATTATATTCAGTTTTCAGCCTTGTTCCGCCCCAAAGATAATCCTTTATCGGCGGTTTTAACAATAACGGATAGATCTGCATTGTTTTCCTCCAAACTTTTCAATCTATATATTTATACATTCTATATTTTCAAAGTTTCTCTCATATTCCGCTACTTGAAGAATTCTGATTGATGCATTTGAAGAAACCTGCTCTATTTTATTTTTTAAAATATGAACATAATCATTTTCTATACAAGTTGCAGCCATCCCGCAATCTTTATACCAACCAGTTTCCGGTCTTGGCTCATGCTTGGTTATAGAATTTCCGACGAATAATACTTTTAATCCTTCTCCTTCAGAGACAGTAAAATAGAAATCGGAATTTTGATTCTCGGCCGGAACTATATTCTCCTGTAAATTCTTCATACAATCCTCAATTCTGTATTAAAGCTTTTATTTAAACAATTCTTTCTCAACCCTTGAACAAAGGTAATGGTATACGGGCAGATGTAATTCCTGAACCTTAAAGGTTTCGGTTTCGGGTACACATATACATATATCGCATATACTTTTAAGTCTACCGCCCGTTTTGCCTGTAAGGCCTATTGTTTTAAGCCCTAACGCTTTTGCTGTAAGTGCCGCCGCAACAACATTCTTTGAATTGCCCGATGTGCTTATGCAGAGTAATATATCGTCCTTTTTACCAAGTCCCATCAAGCCCTGAGCAAAAATAAGTTCGGGGTCGACATCGTTGCAAAACGCGGTGTTAAGCGCGGTAAAAGACGGAAGAGATATTGCAGGCGCCGCTCTTTGCAAGAGGGAAAGATATTTATCGTCTATTTCGGGACAATTTGCTTTCATTTCCTTTTTTTGTTCTTCGATTATCGGTCTTTTACTTAAAAAGCCCTTCATAAGCTCCCCTACTATATGCTCACAGTCAGCACAGCTTCCTCCGTTTCCGCAAATAAGCAATTTATTGCTGTTTTTTAATCCGTTTATAAGTGTATTTTCAGCTTTTGTTATCTCTTCTTTTGCACTTTCGAGACTTGAGTATCTTTTTAAAAGTTCGTTTAACATAATTTTCTCCTATAAAAGCGCCGTAGCGACAGCCGCATAATCGCCTATCTGTTCACCGAGCTCGGCAGATACTATTTTGCAGCATTTAACTGCCGAAGGCAAAGCTTCTTTATTTATTACTCTTTCCATACCTTCGCGAAGCAGGTTCTCTGAGCGGGCGAATATACTGCCTATTACTATTCTTTCGGGGTTTAGTATATCTATAAGCACCGAAAGTCCTTTTCCTAACTGTTCTCCGCAAATTCGGTATACCTCTTTTGCGGTTTCATCGCCGTTATCTGCGGCGTCCGCAATTGTCTTTGCCGTAATATCCGACAAGGCCAATCCCTTTTTAAAGTACATAGGATAAACACCTGTCTGTGCCTTTTCAAGCGCCTTTATATATCCTAACTGAGCAAGACCTCCTCCGCTGCAAAAGCCTTCAAAAGAGCCTGCTTTCCCAAAGCCTACGGGACCGAAATTATTTAGACGGATATGGCCTGCCTCTCCGGCATTATCATTTGTACCCGAATACAGCTTACCGTCTAAAATAAGTCCTGCACCGAGTCCTGTGCCGAATGTTAAGAAAATCATATTTTTTGTTCCCTTACCCGCGCCGAACTTCCACTCGGCTACAGCGCAGGCATTGGCGTCATTTTGAAGCTTAGCTTTAACACCGTAGTGTTTTTCTAAGATTTCTATTATTTTTACATTTTCCCATCCGGGAAGGTTCGGCGGACCTTCTATGATTCCCGTAACTGAATTAAGCGGTCCTCCGCAGGATACTCCTATTCTTTCGGGTATTGCTCCCTTAAGCATATCGTCCGCATGCTTTATAAGAGTATCTATCATTTCCTTCGGAGAAACACTTAAATCCGTCGGGATTTTTCTTTTATCTATAATCTTTATATTCTCTCCGAGCCTTTCTGCGAGTATTACAGCGCATTTGGTTCCGCCGATATCTAAGCCTAATATCATTTTATCCTCCGTTAAAACTCACTTATAACTTTTTCTTTATTCTTCCACGAAATAATGTTTGCACATAAAAGATTCCATGATTGAAACCCTTGATTGCTCACGCCACGTCTTAATTTATTAAAAAAGCTACAAAGTCTCGCATCGTCACCCGTTGATAACAATGACCTTTTTTTCATTTCTTCTGTTAAAATAATACTGCTCATAGTAAAATGCCCTCCAGTCAGTTACATTCAAACATTTAATATTCCCATATGTTGAAGTTTTTGCTGTAACTCATATATTGAAATTTCACATAATCCGACTCTATTTTTATTTGAAAGCGCCGCTGCAACACCTGCAACATCGCCCATCATAGCGCAATAGCCCATAACCCTATTCTGTGCGTTTACAAAGCGGTCGGAGCTAAAGCAACGTCCGACAACCATAAGGTTGTTGTTTTTTGCAGCGCAAAACGCTGAAAACGGAATAGTAGCATAATCGTTTTTACGAATATTTTCCGCTGTATATTTACTAAAGTACTTTTCGTAATCATCCTTAGAGCCGCTTGAGGAATGAAGGTCATAAGATGGACCGCCCTCAAAGCGCATAACAGCATCGGAAAATTTTCGGTATTCGCACTTATCGGCATAGGTGAGCATATATTTACCCTTAATTCTACGGGTTTCACGCACGCCCAAAAGACTGCCCGTAGCCACACAAACAGAGTTCTCAAATCCCGGAATATACTTTTTATAAAATTCGTAATATTCTCTTCCCAGCCTTCTGCCTGCAATCATAGCCGCCGTAAAATCCTTAGAGCTTTTAAGCGGCATACCGTACAGATGCCCTACATTCATAGAGGCAATATCTGAGGTAATACGGTTTTCCCCGGGGTGATGATAATCCACAGCAGACAGCACACCCTCGTCTACAGCCTTTTCCACAAGACCCTTTACAGTCCCGATAAAATCGTAATTATTCTCCTTTAAAAAATTATAATATTTGGTGTAATCCACATTTACATAATACGACGGGAGAGTAGGTGCCTGAATATTTTCACTGCCGTCGCCGTATTCATAATCCTCGCCGCAAAGCACGGCAAGCGTGCCGTCGCCGGTGGCGTCGATGAATACATTGGCTTCCACCTCAACAATACCTTCGTAAGCAGAAACTGATATGCTTTTTACCGCACCGTTTTCGCATCTTGCACCGATTATCTTACTATAAAGCAATAAGTCAATATTAGCTTCATCGGTAACCATACTGTCAAGCAGACGTTTCATTGCCTCGTTCTGAAAAGGCATAAAAGAATAATCTTCCTTTCCCTTTCCGTAGCCGAGGGCATCTTCACCGTACAGGCGGTCAAGTATTTCCCTGCCCGTGCCTCCAAAGAAATTTTTAGGTGAAATTATTACTGTCATCATACCCGAGGTACCAAGTCCGCCCAAAGTGAGCGTTTGCTCAACAAGACAAACTTTAGAACCGCCGCGGGCGGCGGAAATTGCAGCTGTAACGCCTGAAAGTCCACCGCCTGCTACTACTACATCATAACGCATATTAATCTCCTATAAATAGCCAAGTAGTAATTTAATAACTTGCTGTATTTTTGAATATTTTTTTCATTCCTCTTTAGAAACCAAAGCCCTCTGTACAAAGTAAGCCGGCTTTTTTTATAAGAGCGACATACTCATCAAAATCAAATGTAGGTTCACCGCAAAGATAATGATTTTTATAATGCTTACCGTCAACGGTCCATTCAATGAGATAAATGGTTTTTATACTCTTTGAGTAAGCAAGACTGTCTATTTCACAACTAATATCGGGTCCTACCGCAGTATGCCACTTTTTAACAACCTTATCGGTTTTCAGGTCGGTAACCTGATACTCGATTTCTAAACTCTTTGAAGAATTGTTAGAGACAATAAGAGGTAAGCGCCAGTTACTTGGTGTACCAAACATAAGCAACAGAGGCTGCTGAGCGGTTTTTATGTAGCTATAGGCAAGCTTTTTGGTGAAATAGTAATCTACAACAGCATCTGAAAACTGCGGCCAGCCGTCAATAAGATTCCACCAAATAATACCCGTTCTGCGCCATTTCTGACCGCGGAAAAGCTCGATAAAATGCTTTTTAGCTTCTGCCTGAGAAATCTGACTTGCAAGGGCAAAATCTTCATAATTATCGGGCACGGTTCCGAAAAGCTCACGAATCTGCTTTGCCATAAGCTCAATTCTGTAAGAATACGGAACGTTGGCTCCGCGCTCGCTTGTGGTAGCGTGCGCCAGCCACTGCTGATTATCCTTATAAGGCCAGATTTTATCTGCCGAAATAAACTTCTTTACAGAGTCTGGAGATACCATGCCGTGGTAGCCTATTTCGCTTACAAAGTGGCAAAGCGAATTGTTATAGTAATTGCTGCGGAAATAATCGCGCGGTCCCCAAAGATGATCCTCTGTCAGATATTTTATACCCTTTTCATATGCTTCATTACTCACATACGGCGATGAAGGCAGATACGGCCTTATATAATCGTGCATATAAAGAATCTCGGGAATAACCTTGCGGGTAATAATATTTACCTCATTAGGATTACGCTTTATGCCTTGCCAACCGCCTGCGATTGAAAGATCACACTCGTTATCCCCAGCCCAAAGCGCAATACAGGAATGGTTGCGAAGCCGCTTTACAACAGCTGTTATCTCACGGCGCATAATATCAATAAATGTACTGTCCATAGGATAGATGGCGCATGCCATAGAGAAATCCTGCCATATCATAATACCGTGGCTGTCGCAGAAATCGTAAAACATATCGTTTTCATACACATTGCCGCCCCAACAGCGAACCATATTACAGCCAACATCATCAAGAAGCTCAAGCATACGGGGCAGACGGTTTACATCATTGGAATGGAAGGCATCGGCAGGCACCCAATTAGTGCCCAGCATAAATACATCCTTCCAGTTTACGTTAAATTGGAACTTACCGCTGCCCTCGCAGTCTGTGACACCTGTATTTATAAGCTTTATCTGACGGATACCGTATCTAACCTGCTTCTGAGCAACTTCTTTGCCCTTGTAGGTAAGCGAAACTGTAACATCATACATATTAGGTTCGCCCAAGCCTTTCGGCCACCAAAATTTACAGTTTTGCGGATAAATTCTTATCTCACCCGAATTATTAAAAATTCTCGTAGTGCCTTCAAAGGTGCTGTCACCGCATACGCCCTTAACGCAAACCTCGTAATCACGGTAAAGGTCACCTGAAAGAGTAAGGTTGAAAGCCACAGTAACGCTTGCGTTGCCGTGTACAATATCAACACTGTTGGTTGTGATATACACCTCATCAATACGGTCCGGCTGCAACTGCTGTATGCCAACATCGCGCCAGATACCTGCTGATAATATTCTTGGCATAATATCCCAGCCGTACATATGCGGTGCCTTGCGGACATACATTGAGCCGGCGTTGTATTTCATATAATTAGAACCGACAGGATTTTGATATTCACGCTCTGCAACAGCGGCGGGTAGAATGTGAACAAATATATCATTCTTACCGGCGAGCAGTACATCAGTAACATCAAATTTGTGCTCTATAAGCATATTATCAGTTTTGCCGATAAGCTGACCGTTAATGTAAATTTCGGCAAAGGTATCAATACCTTCAAAGATAATTACATTTTCTTTTGTTGCATCACCGCAATATTCGAAGTCTCTCCAATAGAAAACGTGCTGATTTTCGAAATCCTGCATAGAATACACATTATCTGCAAAATAGGGGTCTTCTATCTTACCGGCGTTATATAAATCTAATTCAAAATTGCCCGGAACGGTTGCGTCAATAACATCAAGACCGGCCGCGGCAACATCTTCGGCACTGTGTATAACAAGCTTTTTCTTTAATTGATCGTTATGACCGATACAGGCACATTTCCACGTGCCGTTTAAGCATAATGAAAATTCTGTCATTGCTCTGATTCCTTACTACTTTAGTATTTCTGTAATACCGCGAGCCTTAAGATACGCGGCATCGTTAACCTTTTCGGGAAGTATAATAGCAGGATAAATCCCCTGATTAACATATTCGGCATACTTGGAACCGTTTTCCCACTGCAAGTCAACAAGTGTACGGTAATCGCGGCACTCTTCATCCTGAAGTTTGAGCACCATTGCGCTGCTGCGCTTTACAGGCGCTATAGGATTTTTATTATAATCGTCAACTATTTTCTTAAAGAGATTACCCGCAGGCATCGGCTTGTTATTTACATCAAGAAGACCTAATGAATACTCAATCTTATCGTAAGAGCTGTAATCATTTGCAATATTGTTGGTGCACCACCAGGTAATACCCCAAAGATTTTCCGTAGTATACATATTATGTATCGATTTTTCAACAAACTCTGCCATTTCATCGTCCCAAACATCCGAAGCGGTGCCGAATTCCTGAATCCACAGCGGACGGTTTAAATCGTCGGAATATGCTTTTGCAAGTTCCGACATAAAAGGTGCCAGATGCAAACTTTCGGTGCTCATTCTACCAAATTTACCAAGTGCTTCGGTAAAACGGATATATGTATGAAGCGGAGTTATGCTGCCTGTGTTTGCAAGATTTTTCCTTGAAAAGCCACGGTGTATAAACCATGGTTGATGGTCAACACCGTTGTTATGAAGCTTATTCGGCGCCAATTCCTCGCAAAGGGCAAGCATTTTTTGCGCCCAGGCATCACAGTTTTTAATATCCTCCGGCGTGGTAACCGCCGGCCCGAAGGTACAAGAAAGCTCGTTACCCAAATCAAAGCCGATAAATTGCGGGCTATCCGCCACAATTGCCGCTACATTACGAAGATAAAACTCCTGCGCTTTTACAATATATTCGTCGGTATAAAGCTCCACACCACCGCGCGGAGTGGGAATTCTGCGACTTATAAAGCCCGGCCAGAAGAACAGACCGCTCATAAAACCGTCAAGCAAGGCCAAGCAGTAGTCCATTTTTACCTTTTCGCATATTCCCCTGAACTCCTCTAAATGTTCAAGTGCCTTTGTGTTCATAACGCCTGCATCAAACTGAAAATATGGCCATAAGAGATGTGCGCGTATATGGTCAACACCGAGCTCCTTTGCGGCGCAAAGGTCTTCCTCAACAGAAACGGGATCCCAATTCACCCAGCAATGAAGCCAATTTTTAGAAGGAATATAGTTTGCACCAAATCTAATCTTTTCCATTTTACTCTCCCCGTTTATATTTTTTGGGCTTTTGCCTTATCCGTCTTGGACGGATAAGGCTTTTTTAGGTTTATGGTTGCAACTGTCTTTTGCGTTTGCGCTTTTTGAGCACAATAATAAGTATAACTGCCGCAGCAACAACCACTACAGCAACAACGATAAGGATTATCAACCAAAGATTATCCTGAACAATTATCTTCCTTTTTTTAAGAGTTCTTTGATTGGAGATTACCGTCTTTTTTGCGTTATCATCACCCTCATCTTCTTCAGCTTCGGTGATAACGGTGTTGTCAGGATTAACATCGGGTATTGTTTCAATGTTTTCTATAACCCTGCCTCCGGGCGGAATATCGCTTTCGAGAAACGGAGTTCCCTTTTCGGATTCAAACAAACGAATCTTAGCAAAGTCGGCAACACCGCCGCCGTCACAGATATAAAAGCCTACCTTTGTGTAGTTGCCAGTATCAAACTGGGTAGAATACTGATACCAAACACCGTCATAGGTGGGCACCCATTTGCCCTGCTGACCGCCGATATTTTTATAGCCTTTGCTGTTGTTATCGCAAATACCAAAGGACATATTTCCTTTTTTCTCACCCTTGCAGTATACCGAAAAGGTATATACGGTATCGGGCTTCACATCAAACCATCTGATATAGTTTGCGTAATAACCCGTGCCGACATAGCAAAGGCGTTTAAGTTCAGTATTAACTGTTACAAATTTTCCGTAATTGCGAATATTTTTCCAAGCAGCGTCGCTGTCGCACATACCGTTTTTAACAAGGTTATCTTTATCGGAGCAGATGGTATTTTCAACCTGTGTACCGTACAAAACAGTTTCCCATTTTTCATCCTCTGCAGTATAGGTGTATACAAATTTATCGGCTGTGGTAAGCAGCATATCATCAAAATAAACCGTTGAATCAGTCGCAGTGATGTAGATACCTACCGTCTGAACAGAATCGGTATCATTTTTAAAATACATACCGCGATTATTCCACTGACCGTCCCAGGCATTGGGGTTAAGTTGTTCGGTCTGGGTAAAATTCCTATACGCATACATAATGGTATAGTTGGTCTGTTGTGGGTCGGGGCAATTTATAAATTTTCCGGTTTTAGAAGAAATTATACCGAACTGCAAATCGCCGATATTCTTGCTGTTTATACCGTAAGCCTTAACCATAGCCTGAAAAACATACATTTTACGAGGCTCTAACTCAACCCAGAACACGCTGCTTGCACGTGTGCCGTTTGCTTCAAATTTAAGGCTTGTTTTTCCGCTGTAGGCTTCTTCTTCAGTAAGTTTTGCGGCGCCGTTTATAAAGGTGGGAACATTCCACTGTGCGTTGGTGTCGGTTTCAAAATCTGCGTTTTTCAGCAAATTATTACTGCTTGTGATACCACCCTCTACAGAATAACCGGCGGGAGTTACGCCAACGCTGTACCAATCCTTTCCGGGACGAATATTAATATTTTCGTCAATGATTGTATCAACGCCGTTATTCTGGAGATAGAAGGCAAAATCATCAAGTATAACTCTTCCTGCGTTACCGTCAGATACAATATACAGCCAAACCTCGTCGGCGGTGTTAGTACAAAATGTAACCGAAAGATGATTCCAACCGCCTGCTTTTCCGATAATTCGCATTCCGTTTTCAGGGTTGCCCATATCGGTATTCGGTACGGCTGTACCTGCGCTATCAGAAGCAATACCAACCTTTAAAGTACCATCACCCGCAGTTATTGTATTATACTTAAAGGTGAGGGTATAATTTGTGTTTTTGGAAAGTCCCGAAAGCGCCATCTTATAAGCGCCGTTCGTAGTATCACTGCCGTTATACTCTAAATATCCGCCCTTGCCGCCGAAGCCGTATATAGCGTCACTACCGTATGTGATACCGGTATCGGCCGCAAAGGTGCCGAAATTAGAAGTAAGATCACCGTTCGAAAGGTCGCCGTTAACAATCATATTATTAGCAGAATCAGCCACATAGGCGTTATCGTCCAGCGAAATCACTGTCGCACCCATAGGCTTTGTGTCAGTGGTTTCAAACAGCACAAAGTTGTCAAACCACATTGTACCGCCGTTATCAAGTATCTGAAATGAAATATTCTCCTTGCTGCCGGTCTGAATAATATAGCTATATCGTGTCCATTCACCCATTGTTTGGGTATTAAGCTTATACTGAGTGCTTTTTGGGTTGTTAATATCGGTATAATCCCTTGTGCCCGATTCCCAATTAAGGTGAATCTGCCATCCAAGCACCTGCTCATCAAGCATTTCACCCTTTGCCCAAAAAGAGAAAGCATATTCGCTGTATTTTTCAACCTTAAAATCTATGGGAAGATAGTAGTATTTGTTTTTTTCTTCGTTATGATACCTAAGCGAGGAGCTGCCCGTGTGTGCAACGGTGTTATCGGCGCTGATATAATCAATTACTTTTTTGCCTGTTGGGACACCGTTAGACTTTATATCACGGTTAAGCAGATAGCTCCAAAAACTGTTAGCGCTTAAATCCCCCTCAATATCGGGTACAGGAACTAAATTATCTGCGGCATCGCAGTTGATACGATTAACCGTGGGATTGTTGTCCACAATGCCCGAAAGCAGCTTAGTTTTTTCGATAATAGCAAAATCATCAAAATACTGCACCTGATTCTTAGTGTTTATAAGAACAAGCGTAATATCGGTAGCGTCACCCGAATTAAAGGTATAGCTATATTGCTTCCACTCGGCAGAATCTATCGGATACTGCGCATTGCGGCCGTCCACATTATAGGTATAATCCTTAATAACAACATTGTTGCTTAAAATCTTAAAGTCACTTTCCTCGTCAAGATCACCTTTGGCGCGGAAGGTCAATACATACTCGGTTTTAGGCGTAAGCTTTTTACTGTTATCATTTGAAATCCAAAAGCCTCCATTGCCGCCGTCACCGCCCGTATATTTAAGCGAATGTGTGCCGCTAAACGCCGCCTCCTCCGTTACAGAAAAGTAGTTTTTAAGGCTTGATGTTGAGGAATCGCGCAGGTGATAGAGAAAATCTCCCCAATTAGCGCTATCTGGCAGATTTTCAAAGCTGCCATAGGTTATATGGTTATCCTCAGCATTATAAAGCACATTGCCCGCGGCGCTGTCCGTAATATAAGGCGCTATGCCGTTCGGCGCTTCGAAAACACAGAAATCATCCCAGTAAACATTGGCTGTTCTGCCAAACAAAACAAGCGTAAGCTCGGTATCCTCGCCTGTGTTTATCAGACATGTATATTTTTGCCAGCCTGTTTTGCTGAATTTATACGATGCGCCCGTATCGCCGTTAGTGTAGTCCTTAATGGTACTGCCGCCGGCACGTATAATTTTAAGCATATCAACATTGGCGGTATCGCTGTTTGCCCAAAAGCTGAACGCATAGTCGGTGAACTTTTTAAGGCCTGATACCGTATACCAGAAATCCCGTTGATTTTCACTGCTTTGCTGAGCGGTATATTTAAGCGACGCTTCGCCACCGTGAAAATCCTCAGCCGAAACGGACCAGATATCCTTATACTTATTATAGTTAGCAGAGTTAGGATTAAGATTCCACAAAATATTTTTATATGTGGTATTCTCTCCCAAATTCTCAAAATCGTAAGCATAGGTTAAATGATTTTCGTTTTTGGTGTTCTGCACCACAGCATTATTGTTTGTGACCTTGGCTTTAATCGGGTCTATAGCACATAGCTCGAAATCGTCATAATATACTACGCCGCGTGTTCCGAGAAGCCTGAACTTAATATTATTGGAATTGTTACCCGTGTTGAAGACAATTTTATACTGCTTCCACTCGACAGAATCAATATTTCCGTAATATTTGCTTGTGCCGTCGGCGGCATACATATTCCAGCCCCAGGTCTTACCGTTATATTCGCTTCGGGTAGTGGAATCCTTAGGGTCATAAAGTATTTCCCAATCGTTACTCGAATTTACCGTACCCTTAGCCCAGAAGGTAAGAATATAGTTAGTGTTAGAATGTAAACGGTCGGTGCGGGAATCGTTTACGGAGAAATAGAAGTCCCATCCTGCCCATGTATCAGAGTCATGATTGCTCTTGAGGCTCTTAGCTCCGTTTGCAGTGTGGTTTGCCTCTGTTGATAAATTATAATAATCCGTTATAGGATTGCCGTTGACCGTTCTTAAATCGTTTGTGTTTGTACTACCGTTCCATTTATAAAATCCGTTTTGATTAAAAAGCGGTGTGCCGAGATTGCTTATGTCGTTAACCTCGAAATTCGACGTCTGGATAAAATTACCCCCCGCATTATAGCTTACGGTAGCAGGGTCAATATTCAGCACATACGGCTCTGTCACGGGGTCGGCGGCTTTGGTAATAGGCTTTATCGGTAATATTACAGAGGCAATTACCGCAAAGGTGCAAACCAGTGCTGCCGCGCCGTTTAATATTTTTCTTTTCATTTATTCTCCCCCATATTAGCTATTATAGTGACTTTAGCCTTCCCCATAAGGGGAAGGGGGACCGCAAAAACGGTTGATGAGGTGGAATACAATTCAGAATTGCAACTTACGGCATCTTGTTATTGCACCTCGTCAGTCCCTTGGGTGACAGCTTCCCCCTTAGGGGAAGCCTTTGTCAAAACATATTAAGTAATATATTGCGGATGCGAAACACCATCTACCGTAACCGTTCTCAATACATTTGCATTTAAACTGCTATTCCATTTGTAAAAACCGTCGGCATTGCAGAACTGCGAGCCTAAAGCCGACTGTTCTTCATCATTTACATTACCGTATTCAAGGCCTGCATTCTGAATGAAATTTGCAGAGCCTACATCCCATGTAACATCTCCCGGGTTAGTAGTTATAACATAAGGCTCTTGATATGTGGTTATATCCTCTGCGGATACGCCGGTGCTTGCAGGGGATATTGTTAATATTGCCAAAAGTGCAACTGTTAAAATGATTGATAAACTTTTACGCAGTGATTTTTTCATAATCTATATCCTCCTAAAAAAATTTATTTTGTGGGTGGCAGCGGCGTTTCAAACAGATATAAATCCGTAATATAAAATTCACCGAAATGCTCGCCGAAATATACCGTGGAGCCGCCGTCAACATTGTAGTCACCCGTTTTAAAGGTAACCGAGAAGGTGTACCATTCACCGCTTTTGTCTATATCTATCTGCGAACCAAGCAAATTGGTGCTGCCCTTCGCGTCGTAGCACTCAACCTTTACGGTACAGCCGCCGTCAAGGTTGGGTGTATCTATACCCTTAGCAGTAAATGTAAATGTGTATTTTGTTTTATTCTTAAGTTTTACGCCTTTTTGGATAAGTGCGTCGTAGTTGCCGCTACCCGTGATTTTAGCAACTGTTTTGGGAGTGTTGCCAAAGTATTTGTCGGTTACGGTTTCCACGCTGAACTGAGAACCTCCGTTGTTCCAGAACCCCCAGCCGTTAAAGGAATCGGAGAAGTCGTGGTTTTTAATAATATTATCCTCGGGTGCGCAGGTGATTTCGGTTACAAAGAAGCCGTGCGACGAATCGCTGTAAACCGAGGTTTCATCCATATCGGATATGGCTTTTACCTTGTAATAATAGGTCTTGCCAACCTCCCCCGTGGTATCTTCAAAGCTGCAGATATAATAACCGTTATCTATTTCGTAGGCGTCCCATGTGTTAAACAGCTTCCAATTCTTGCCGTCGTCAGAACGGTAAATTTCATACCTGTCTGCAGTACGTGCGCCATAGAAACGTATTTTTCTGAAATCGGTGCCGCCTAAAAATACGGGTTTATCAATCAGAGGCGTTTCTCCCGTTCTTTCATACCTGTTGTCAAGCGTCATAAAATGAATTGCCGACGCGACTGGGCGAAGCTCGCCCTGCGGATTCACAAAGGTAAGCGCTTCAAGATTATCCGCCTTATAACCGTAATGCCAGGCAAAGGCGCCTACATATCCGCCCACTTTAGCGTTTTCATAGAACGCGCGCACAACCTTAATCTGGAATTCGTCCGACCAGTTATTCTTGGTTCCGGCGCCGCTTTCGCCTAAAATGCAGGGAGCGTTTAGCTTTAATTCCGAAAGGTCGGCTACGGTGCCATCGTCATTGTAAACATCATTGCCGATGATATCAAGCTCCATTTTATTAAAGGTGCCGTCCCGAAGTTTTTCCCAGTCGCCGCCGCCCGACGCGGTTGTGACGGGCATATTGGGTAATACAGAGTGTATTGTATCCTTGCACTCAACAATAAAGTCGATCATATTGTCCCAGGTGGTACCGTATGCCTTAGTGCTTTTGTCCGTTTCATCGTAAACGTCGCCCTCCGGCTCGCAGTACACCTCAACCATGGTAACGGTGTCCTCATACTTTTTTATAACCTCGCAAACAGGCTTTACAATATTATCCATCGTTCCCTGACGTTTTTCGGGGTCAAAGGCATGCTGGGTTGCAATATCATAGTTATCCTTGCCGTAATTATGTACGGAAAAGTCGATATGCGGGAAAATTGTAACGCATATACCGATATCAAGCTCTTTAGCAATTTGCAGGTATGTTTCAAGGTTATCTAAAACCTTTTGCTGAATAACGGTGTTGCCGTATTCGTCAAATTCGAAACCGCCGCCGCCCTTGGTAAGCCAGGTTTTAACACAGTTAAGTCCCATTGCCTTACAGTTGGTGAGGGTTTCACGCATTACCTCGGCGTCGAACGAGCATTTTGTGCCGAGAAAAATGTTATCACCGAAATCGCCGCCGTTGCTGCCGCTCTGCCCCGGAGCCCTGCCGCTCCAAGGCTGAACGACGCCGTAGATAAAGCCATCCTCCGCAAGGGTTCTTTCATAACGGTTTTTATAGGTTACTCCGTTATACTCAAATCCGCTTTTTGCGTTGCGGTTCAGAGTGCTTTGTGCCGCCATTTTAAGCAAATTATTTCCATTATCAACGGTGCTTCCTTCTAAACCGTTATTTACCGCTGTTTTCGAGTTAATGTTAGCGCCTATTGCAGTATTAAACCCGATTGCAGTAACAAGGATAACTGTGGCAAACAGTGATGAAAACCAGCGTTTGCTCTGTGTTTTCATAATTTCATCCTCATTTCAAGTATTTTTATATTGATCAGCCTTTAAGGCAGGATTTAATTGCGTTATCAAGCCTTGATTTCCAGGAATTTGCAACCGAATCAACATCGCCCGCAGCCTTATTCTGTAAATCCCAAATTAAATCATAGGATTCCTGCGCGCCCGTTACACCTCCGATAAAGTCGGCACTGGATTTCATAGCGTACATTTTCTCAAGACGTTTTTTATCAGCGTCGGTGCGTATAGTGCTTTCGCTGAAGCTTGAGCCCTCATACTTATAAGGATCAAGATAGAAGCGGTTAAGCCAGTAGCCTGCTTCAGGCTCCTTTGCGGTTTTAGGCACATTCCACTGGCAGAAGCATGTAGGCTGGTAGTGCTCGTGAACAGCTCCCGACTGATCAACATAAGTGGGGAACGGTACCCAATCCCACTTATCCTTCATTTTATAAAGCTGTGAATTGCTGTCTGCTGTGGTAGCGCGGTTTACGGCAAATGCGCCGTTGATTGCCATTGCCGATTTGCCGTTGGTTAAATAATCGGTAAGAACGCCGACGTCCTTTATCGCGTACCCGTTATCGCCCCAAGCGATGTCGCGTATAAACTTCCATGCGTAGATAATATCGGGATCAAGGATATTATTGACAAGCTGTTTGCCGTCATAATCGATTATATTCTTACCTGTTGAGCATGAAAAAGACATTACATCGTTTACACAACAGCCGTAAACCTTAATATCTCCCTTATTATCCTTTTCAACCATTTTTTTGCAAAGCTCTAAGAAGGTATTCCAGTTCCAATTGCCCTCGTTATAATATTGAAGCGGAGTTTTTACCCCCTTTTCCGCAAACATGTCCTCATTAAAAAATACTACCATATGGTTTTGATTGGTACCTTTAAGCTGAATGCCGTAATATTCGCCGTCCCACTTGAATTTATTCATAAACTCAAAATCAAGCAGCTCGTCATTCTTATCAACATACTTTGTTACAGGCATAAGCAAGCCCTTGGTAATCATCAGCGGGAAATGCTCCTGGTGCATATATGCTGAGTCCACCCGTGTGCCCGCGGCTACCATAGCCGAAAGCTTGGTAAAATAATTCTTATATGTGGTAACAGTAGTCTTTACCTGGGCGCCTGTTATTTTGGTGAAGTTATCGTATATTGCCTTATCTGCGGTTGATACCTTTTCCCAAAGCAGACGGACAACCGTTTTGCCTGAAAGGTCGGGATAAACGCCCTGAGCCTTTTTACCCTCGGAGCTTATAGGCGTGGATGTTGCGGCTGAAGCACCGCCGCTCGCAGCGCTCGATGTTTTATTATCTGAAGAATTGTCATTACTATTATTATCTGTGCTTTCAATTTCCATCTCCACAGGAGTATCGCTATAGTATGACTCAATAAGGGTTTGCTTTGTGCAGCCTGCGGCACACAAACAGATTGACAATACCAGTAGAAGTGCCAGAACATTTTTGATTTTCATAGATGTTTTCTCCTTTTTTATTTTATTTTATAAGCCGTTTAACCGACTATTCCAACACGTTCCATACTTTCTACAAAGCGCTTCTGTACGCAAAGATAGAAAATAAGTATAGGCAGTATATAAAGCAGACATCCCGCCATAAGATAATTGCGAACAAGCTCTATATTGCTTGTTGACGATAACTGGGTTATCTGCGTTTCAAGCTGAACAAGGCGCACAGATAAGGGTTGTACATCCTCGAACAGCAGGGAGGAAAGCATATAATCGTTCCAATACCATACAAGCGAAAACAGCGATACAACAAGCGTTGCCACACCCGACGAGGGAAGCACTATACGCAAAAAGGTTTTTAAAGGTCCTGCGCCGTCTATCCATGCTGCCTCTTCAAGCTCTGCGGGGAAGCTTTGGAAAAACTGCTTGTATATGAATATCATAAGACCCGAATTTATACCAACCGCGAATATTGCGGGCAAGTAAAACGACCATCCCGAATTTATAAGGTTGATTGGCTCTAACCCAAAAAGTCCCAAAATACCTAACGGATTGAAGTTTACGAAGTTTGAATAAATCGGGATAAGTATCGCCTGTTGGGGTACGATTATCGTAAATATAACAAGACCGAAAAGTAAATTTTTTTCCTTAAATTTAAATCTCGCAAGACCGTACGCACAGATAGAAGAGGAAAAGACCTGGACAATGGCGCTTAATACTGCAACGCGCAGCGTAAACCAAAAGGATTTAAAATATTCAAGCACTTCGGTCGCCTTCAAAATATTTTCAAGCGTGTAGCTTTTTGAAAGCCACACAACGGTAGGGTCTGTAAGCTGTTCAGAGGGTCTGAATGCCAGCGCCACCATATAAAGCAACGGAAAAAGCACTATATATGCTATGCCTATAAGCAATAGGTATCTGAACAGAGAGTATACAAAGCCTGAAGATTTCTCGGCAAGCTTTTTGCGTCCGAGATCGCTTTTATAGTACTCTATTTTAGATGCAAGCTTTTCTTTAGAAAGCTTAGGCGTTTTCATCGCGCATCACCCCGCTTTTCAATACGCATCATAAGTAGCAGCAGAACAAGCACTATTGCCATAATTATGGGGCAATAGAGCCATACCATTGCCGAACCGACATTGTATTTACCCTGATTTATAACATCGTACATCTGTGTCATAAGAGGATTACTGATTGATGTCAACAGCGCGATAGATGTGTATACAAGGTTGAGCGAAATTATGTCTTTCATCATAGGAACCGTTATGTACCACAGCCGTTCCCAAGCGGTTGCGCCCTCTATACGGGAAACCTCGATAAGCGAGGTCGGGATTGATTGAAGTCCCGCCAAAAACAGAATTATCTGCACACCAGATGACCACAGCAGATTGAATATTGCGGATATTGCCTGCTCTACAAAGCTTGTGATTTCCCTGTCTATACCCATATCGTTGAGCATATTTACAAAATCCACCGATTTATATTCAACAACCGTTGCCGTAGCAGAGGCGCCTCCTATCATACTGTTTACCGAGGATACATTTGATATGATGCTCATAACAGCGCCCGACGCTATGATTACGGGCAGAAAATATACCGCGCGGAAAAAGAGTCTGCCGCGGAAATTATCGTTTAAAAATACCGCGATTATAAAGCTTACCACTATTATCAAAGGCAGCGAATAAAGATACATTGAAATGGAATCAACAAAATTATCGACAAAATCCGCTTGCTCAAAAAGCAAAAATTTAAAATGCGTGAGCCCCGCAAACTTTTCCCTTATAAAAGGTATAAGACTATCGTACTTATCCACAGGGTCGGCGTTTGAAAATGCAAACCATACCGATTGCACAAGGGGCAAAAGAAAGAAAAGCACAAAACCAATTTCCCACATAAGCACAAATCTTCTGCCGTAGGTTGCCTTAAGGCTTTCTATCGATTTGAATTTTCTCTTTTTAACCGCGGCGGGATTTTTATTTTTCATTCACATCAACCCCTTTTCGTAACGATGTATCCGCCCGACTTGACTACCGTATCGCCGTAAATATAATCTTCGGAAGTAAAGTTAGCAATAATTGCTTTTCCGTTGCTGAAGGTGGTTTTTGTAATATCATCAGCAAGGAAAACATAATCCTCTATACTTTCGTTCTGCGCCGCCTTAAAAGCGTCGGTATTATCAGCAACCGCCGACTTTATTTCATTGTTTTGCTGCCAATAAGAGCCGCCAGAAAGCTGACTGAAAAAGGATAAATTAAAGGCGGTAGTATCATCATTAGTAACCGAATAAAGCGAGCCTATGCCTAAAGACGCGTTATACAGAAGCTCACGAGCGGGCCGGTTACTTAAATTTACCGCCTCACCCGAAAGCGGAACATAGCCTTTAAACACCAGCTGATAAAGCGGTATTACTCTGCTTTCGCCGTTGTATCGGCTTGTAGAGGTGGGTGAGGATATAATATCATCGCACATAACCGCGGCATAATCGTTCGCCGCCTCGCCCATAACCGAGAGGTTTTTGCCTGCGTCCTTTAAAATACTGTTCACACGGTTTGCAAAGCCGCGAGCCACATAGGTTGAACGCTGACGGTAATCACCGTAGCAGATATTGGAAAGCGTACCGAAGGAAACTCCCTCAAAACCGTTTTCCTGCACGGTCGCTACTACCCTTTGAGCTGCCGTTATATGAAGCAGAGGATTTATAAGATAATAAATATATGAGGATGGGTCCTCCGCACCCTTTGCAATATTATAAAAATACTGTAAAGATTTGCTTGTGCTTGCCGAGTATACCGCCATTTTATAGCCGCTGACCCCTTTGCGGAAGCGCACGATATCAAAATTAGGATAAACGGCCACATTCTTTTCCTTTGCGTATTTAAGCAGAGTATCAAGCTCGTTTTGCTTGGCCGCCAATTGTTCTAACTTAAAATTGCCCGCAAACTTACCTATTTCAATACCGCCCTTCTGAATACCGTCAAGACGCACCGCGGTTTTTATATCACCGACATCCTCTAAAATATTTTGGGTTTGTTTACAGGTGGTAAGAGCGGTAACCTTCTCGGCGGGAATACCGAAATAAAACTTTTTGAGTGTTGCCGCCATTGTAAGATTGAGATAAAGCTGTTTATCCGAATCGGTTTTTTCCAAACCGTACTTTGAGATAAGGTAATTGCGGTAGCAATCTGCCATCTGCATATATGCTGATTTTTCGCCGCTCAATGGGTAATACCTCACCGAAAGCGTCTGATTTACAGTCATTTCGTCGCTGTATGTCGGAACCACAACCGCTCTGCCCCAGACACCTGATATTGAAACTTCGGTAGACCCGCGCAAAACAAAGGTGGCGTAAGCGTTTGAATAGCCTGAACCCGCCGAAGTAACGGCGTTAATCCGGGAGCATTCGTTGCCGCCCGTTATAATAGCGCATATTGCCTTATCGTCGTTCTTTACACCGAAAACAGGTAATCTTGCCGCGGCGGTATTGCGGTACTTAATAAGATCAGGCGAAGAAGGATCGCCGCCGTACATCGGTATCCAGTAGCTTTGCTCCGATAGAGTATCTGAACAGGAATATAACGCACCTGAGCCGTCGGGCAAAAAGATGTAGTTCTCAGCGCTGTTTTTACAGCTTACCAAACCTGTCATAAGCGAAACGCTGTAAAGCTTGGTTTTGTTTTCCTTAATGCTTTTGGTTGCAACCGATGCCTCTATGTAGCCGTTATGGAGTTCATAATCCACGGGAATTATAATGTTCACTTTATCAAAACAATAGCTTATACGAAATCCCTTTTCGGTTTTTTCGCCTAAAATTCTGCCATTTTCCAGACATTCGGAATACGAATCCAATTTTTCAAGATTCTTTGTGTCGTTATCGATATACTCTATAATTACGGAAGAGGCTAAGTTTTTCAGTATTCTGTCCGAAAGCTGAGGATTCATATATTCATCTGCCGGGATACTGCCAATAATCGGCCGGCCGTTTTCAAGCAGCATAACAGCGGCACGCTCGGCGTCCCAATACAATGAGAATTCACCGTTTTCCGCCATAACCTCCGATTCCAATTCCTCGCCCTGTACCTTGAATCGGAAGGATGACTCATCAAACACGGCTGATGTGGTTTCTCCGCAGCCTGCAAAGCAGAAAACAAAGCTCATCACCAACGCCAAAAGGGAAAACGGTTTAAATATTCTATTCAAGCTTTTCACCACCCAAGGTAAAAATTATTAGTCCGACAAAACCTACTTAAGGCTTTGATGCAGTAAAAACTCTTTTATCAAGTCTCTGAAAAAGTTGTATAGATTCTGAAACAGTGTTAGTACCAGAAGTCCCAGGAATACCGCTATAACCATACCGATTAAGGTTATTGCAACGCTTTTTACAAGACTGCCGAATTCGTAATCGTGTATTATTGTAAGTCCTATTATTATAAGGAAAATTGTCCACACCCAAGCTATTGTTTCAAAAACAAAGAATATTGAGGCTTCATCATAAACCAGAACCTGAGAGAGAATAAGATAAAGGAAATTATAAAGCACCAGCGGTGTTATAGAATAGCCTACCGCTATGTAAACATCCTTAAAGCGTCCTCTGCCCTGCATAAGGGTTGAAACAAGGAAATTAAGCGTTATAAACAGAATCGCCACACCCGTGGTGCCGAGAAAGGTTAAAAAGGAGTTATAGTTACTGCGGTCATACGTCCGGTGCATAAATCCGCAGGAGGTAATTGCCAGAACCTGCGATACATAAAGCATAAGCAGCATAACGCTTGCTACGGATACTGAACCCGCTCCGTTGCGTATATTGCCAAACGCATTTACGGGGTGGATTATAATATGCGTAAAGTTGCGCAGCTTAACATTTTTAATAAGCGCCTTATCGCTGTTCCTCTTGGTGTAAAAGGCTAACCAGATAAGGGCAATAAGCGCCGCTGCCGCAATTATAAAAATCCATAAAAAGTGATTATTTATAAACCGCTGTCTTACCTGATAAAATGCCAGCTGGTAGGAATAGCCGTCATCTCCCTTGCGGGCAATTTCCATAGCGGTATTATAATCCTCGGTTTCTATAAGCGCACGGGCAATTCCGGTATACGCCATTTGATTATAAGGGTCTTCAAGATTTACCTTTTCCCAATACTGCTTTGCATCCTGATAGTCACCCCCAAGGAAAGCACTGTTTGCTTTAAACAAATTCTTACCGTAATCGGTAACTGTAAAGGTGGTAAAGGTTTTTTGGGTTTTATCAAGAACTATGCAATCCTCTCCGAAAAAAGTTATATCGCAAGAATCGCTGAAGGTACCTATCTGATTGCCTGAACCCATACCCCCGCCGAAGACGGTAATCAGCTCACACCGCTGATTGTATACATATACCTTTTCATATCCGCTGTCAAGCGCATACACATTGCCGTAGGAATCAAGCGCTACCGCAATAAGGTTACTGTCGATATAGCTATTGTTTGCAAGCCTTGTGCCGCCACCCCTTACGCCAAAGCGTATATTATCCGATTCGCCTGTGCCGCCGTAAATGTTGGTACCGTCAAAGGTAAGCTTACGAAGTTGTCCTTTGCCGTTTTGTGTTATATCTGAAACGGTATACAAAAAACCGCTGTCATAGCATAAATCGGAAAATGTAAAGGGCAATGCTTGAAGCGACGCCTGCCGCTTGGCATCGGTTGTGAAAACGTCGGTTATAAGCTCCTTTATAAAATCAAACACCGTGGCAGAAACTATGTTAGAGCCAAAGAAATTTGTGAAGTTATACTCGTTATCAAACACCATAGCGCCGTAGTAACAGCCTTCGGAAAGCACCAACAGATTTCCGCGTGAATCCACAGTAACACTTATGGGATTAAATTTTAGAGTTTCGGGTATTACATCGGAAACAGGTCTGCCGATAAGCCGTGTAACCTCGCCTGCGCTATTTAATATGATTATTCTTTCATGCTGTGTGTCGCATATATAAATGTTACTGTTGCTATCTACATATATACCGCGGGCACCGTCAAACCTCAATGTTTCGCCCTCGTAGTTTATTTCAGTAATCACACGAGAAAGCTTATATTCCCTATCTAAGACTACTATTTTTGAAGCGCCGCTGTCGAGGATATACAGTTCCTTATCACCCGCTATTGCCGTAGGCTCAATAAAGTCCTCGTATATAAGTTCTTTACCGCCTAATGAGAACTGCGGAACATAGCAATCCGGCTGTGGCATAACTGCATAACCGCCGTTTTGGTAGTTCCAAAACTGATAGCTGTCATACGGAATATTATCCTTACTGATCGCCGTAACATTTGTAGAAAGCAGGGAGGCACTAAGAACGCTTAAAAGTAAAATAATTAAACAACGTTTTGTTCTTCGCATTTTGTCCACCTTAATCCTTCATACCCGCATTGCTCATAGTTTCAATAATATTGCTTTGCGAAAAAAGGTAAATAATCATCGGCGGCAGCATCATAAGCACGCTTGATGCCATTGAAGCACCCATACGGGCAAGACCGCCGGATGCGATCTGTGACATAATATTAGGCAACAGCTTTATCTGCTCACTGAAAACCATATTGGAGGATGACATCGACCATGTGGAACTGAAAGTGAGCAAAACAAGCGTCATCCAAGCGGGTTTTACCATAGGCATAACTATAATACCGAAAATTCTGATAGTCCCCGCACCGTCAATTCTTGCGGCCTCTATAACAGAGTGAGGAATGCTTCCCTCCATAAACTGCTTCATAAGGAATACACCCAACGCCGATGGAATAGCAGGCAGTATATACACAAAATACGTGTTAAGCATATTTAGCTTAGCAAATATAAAATACTGCGGAACAGCCAGCGTATAAGCGTTAAAAAGCAAAGAAAATTGAACTATAACAAAACAAAGCGTAATTGTTTTAAAACGCTTATACATTGTAAAAACATACGCTGCGCCCGAAGCCACTATAACGTGAAGAAATGTTGCGCAAACCGCAATAAATGTACTGTTGAAAAGATATCTCGAAAACGGCACCATAAGATTTGAAAGCAAAGAAGGCAGCGAAAGATAATTTATAAGCGTGGGCCTTTTTACGAAAAATTTAGGTGGATATACAAGAATTTCCTCCAAAGGCTTAAAGGACGAAATAATGGTATAAATCATAGGAAGCAGCATAAAAAGGCCTGCAAGAACCAAACAAAAGAAAATTATGAAATTGCCGAATTTAGAGCGCGTATAACGCCTGACCTGGCTTTTTTCACGCAATGAAATTTGCATTAAATCCGACCTCCTAAGATTTTCCGAGTGATCCTATAAGACGCCCGACAACAATTCTGAAAATTGCCATAAGAAGAAACAGGAACACCGACATAGCTGACGCGTAACCCATCTCATACCGAAGCGTACCGTAATCGGTAAGGTGCGTTACAATAGTTTCGGTAATATAATTGGGGCTTGGCGAGCCTGTAAGCGCTACTGCTACGCCGCTTACAGAAAACGCCGACTGTATCTGCATAATAGCGCTGAAAAAAAGTATATCCTTCATTGACGGAAGTGTAATATACCACGCTTCCTGCCAACGGTCTCGTATGCCGTCAATAGCGCCCGCCTCATAAAGGTCCTTATTAACGCCCTGAAGACCTGCTATATTGGCAAGAAACGAAACTCCCAAACTTGCCCAAAGCTGAACAATAATTACAATGGGTACCGCATAGGTTGCGCTTTTAAGCCATTGTATCGGCTGGGGGATAAAACCGTTTTGCAGAAGAAAGGTATTAAGCAGACCGTAGGAATCGCCGCTGAAAATATAAAGCCATACAAAATAGATATTACCTACCAAAGCGGGTGAATAGAAAATAAAGGAAACTATGCTTCGCATTACTGGACTAAGCTCATTAATAAACCACGCTAAAACAAAGCAAAGAATATAGCTTACAGGACCTGTTATAAAGGCGAAAAGCAGAGTGTTTCTTACCGCAATGGAAAAAACCTGATCGTATAAAAACATACGTATATAGTTTGTAAGGCCCATAAATTTCGGAACATTTACCATATCATAGGAGGTAAAGCTTAAAACCACCGATGATAATATCGGAAGTATGGTAAAAGTAAAGAATAAAATCATAAAGGGAAGCAAAAGCACCATTACCGGAGCCATATTTTCCTTAACTGCGTTTTTCTTTTTAAGTCTTGCAGCTTCTACTGTTTTCATAAGCTCTGCTCCTTTCGATTATTCTTCGTATTCGGAATACTTGTGTGTAATTTCCTGATTTGCCATATATGTCCATTTAGAAAGGACATCATTAGGAACTTCGTTTTCGTTATATGCCAGCCAAAAAGCGTTATCAATTGCTCTTTGTGTAAAATAGCCGCCGGGCACCTCTGCCACGGGAACCACATATTTCCATTGTTCGGATATTGTGACAGCTACATCCTTTTTCCACGAAAGCGACATAAGCGCATTGACATTTGCTGTGGCATATCTTCCGGCAACACCCAAAACCGATTCTATTCTTGAAGCGTAGGCCGATTGAACTTTATCAGAGGTCCACCATTTAAGAAATTCCCATGCTTCTTTCGGACTTTCGGTACTGCCCATTATTATGCAAGCCGTACCCGAATCGGCAATTGTACGGTTTATTGTGCCGTCGTTGTTTTTTGTGCCCGGAACCGTATGCATACTCCAAAGCCCCTGTATTTCAGGAGCCGCTGCAGAAAGCTGTGAAACCAAGGTATAACTACCTATAGCAAGGGGCATTTCACCTGTTCTGAAGCGATTGAAGAAATCATAGCTTATTGGAAAGCGGTAATCCTTGTAAAAACTAACAAATAGGTTAAACGCATTCTGAGCTTCTGCCGTAGAAAGATTGGTGGCGGTAAGGTCATCATTATAAAGCGTAACACCCCTTTGTGCTAAAAGTGTGGGGTAAAGATTTAACGCGCCTATTCCCATATTAATCATACCTGAATCGGTAACCTGAGTATAAGGCAAACCTATCATCATATTGTTACGCATTACAGCAGACGCTACATCAAGCAGTTCATCCCATGTATCAGGCGGTTGCACGCCGAGTTCTGATAAAACATCATCACGACAGAACATAACCTGAAATGTTTGCGTATCCGGAAGACCGTATGTGCCACCCTTGTACTGATATGGCAGGGTAGCATTAGTCATAAAACGGGTTATTACTTTATCGAAATCATCAAATGACTGTAAATCATACAGCGCACCCCGCAGTGCCAAACTCACAGGAGTTGACCTGGCCTGAGTAAGCGCCACATCGGGTGCTATACCCGCAAGCTCACCCTGTACCACACTTGTGGTGGATATTCTTAAATTTACGCTTATTCCGCTTTTAGAAGTAAAGTCACTGCGTATGAGCTCATTTATCACCTGCGCCTGGTCGCGTCCGCAGTTGACCCACACAGTTATCTTCTTTCCATCTTCGCCCGATTCGTAAATCGAGGTATAATCCTTAAAAAATGATACTAAAAATCTTTGTACCGAAAAAACTGCCTTTTGAAAAAAGTTGGCAGAAAAATCTTTTAAGCTGTCCTGCGGGTTATAAAGGATTATGCTGCCAAGTCCCAAAGGCATCTTACGCATATCGTAGACATAAGCACCCACAGAGCAGTAATTGCTGAAATAGTTGTTTATGTAATCCTGAATTGTAAATTGGGACTCAAGCATAAGGCGCAAATCCTCTGCCATATTTTCAAGGATAACAGCGTTTGAACCGCCGTCTTTGCCCACAACATTGTATATTTCATCCCTGCATTCAAGCAAACGGTTCCGATAGTCCTCTATTCTTTCCATAAGATTAGGTATCTGATCGGACAGACGGTAATCACGGTTTTTGTCGGGATATGTACCGGTTATCATAATGATTTCACGGTAAAGACCTCCAAGATCTGCCACAACCCCTTCAAGCTTGCGCGTTATTTTAGCATAATCGCCGAGCCTTGCTGTCATAGAAAGCGTGTGTGCGCCTTTTTTAAGATATACCAAATAAGGTGTATCCCCTTCGGCAAATGTCATGGTCTGCCAGGTAAGACCGTAATCGAACGCAATCTCGGATAATTCCTTATAAGGCGTTTTACCGTCAATTTCAAGTGAACGAACGGAGCTCGTATTTGGCAGATATGATTGATTATATTTAAAGCCTAATGCATAATAACCGTCAGCGGGCGCTTCAAATTCCCATATAAGTTTAGAGCCTGCCATCTGCCAGCTGGAACCGCCTATATAATTTATCTGCTGATTAACCGCACTTGACGGGTAAAGGCTCGGATCTGTACTGTCTGAAACGGGAAGCAATTCCTTACCTGTTTTATAAAGTGCGTCTTTGCCATAGATTATTACAGGGTCGCCGCCGTAAATCTCGCTTTGATTCGCCTTCTTGTATTCAGCGTAGGCTGGGGCATCATCTACCGCTCCTGCGCGAATTTCAGAAATCGCAAGAGTGCCCGAATTAAGAACAATAGTAACGGTATTAACGCCCTCTTCAAGCAAAAAGGTGAGGGGTTCGTTATAAACGCCGTTTAAATCGTGAAGCCATGTAAAATACCAAATATCTGCCTGAACCTGAACGGGACTTATCTGGTCGCCCGTATTAAGAGTTTTTACTTCGGTTTCATTTTTCCAGATTCGTTCAACCGATAATTCCTCTGCTTCGGCAAAGGGTGTTTTACCGTTTATCAAAAGTGAAAAATCAATATCGTTTTCACTGCTGTCGATTGCATTGTATTCAAGACCTATTTGATATAAGCCTGTCTGCGGTGCCACGATTTCAAATACTGCACTTCCCTGCTGAGAATCCCATACTGCAACGCTTTGTTTGCCTGAATATTCCTTTATAACTACACCGCTGTCAGCACTGAAGCTGCCGTCCGCAGCGGCAACCGTTATATTACCGCCTTCATAATTTTGCATCTGTCTCGTATCTAAAAAAGACTGATAGTCTTCATCAGAAGTTGACTTGATATCAGCCTCTGATAGCTGAGTACCATTTACTGCGGAAACGACGGGATTTACAATGGCTGTTGATATTAAAAACACAAATGAAAATAACAGTACAAGTAATTTACTGTTTTTCATCTTCATTACAAATCAACTCCTTGAATAGTGTTAACGTGTTGTAAGTTTCAAGCTGTCGCCACAAAGCCCCTTTGCCTGCGCACGAACTGTAAAGCAACCTGTTTTACCGCTTGCGCGCACAATTGCCAGACATTTGCCCGCAAGCGCGGGTATTGTATCACTTTTAAGTGAGCCAACATATTCGGGGTCGCCGTTGTCTACACCGCACAGTGTAATACCGTCTTCAACCGAAAAAGTAATGCTGTTATCGGCATCCGGTACAATATTTCCGTTTTTATCTACAATGTCGGCTGTGATAAAGGCAAGGCTGTGGTCATCGTCCGAAAGCTCGCAACTGTCGGCGCTAAGTCTTACCGCATAGGGCTTATCGGCAGTTTTAAGAATTGTTTCCACAGCTTTTTCTCCGTTTTTATAGCCTACAAACCTTAGTGTTCCCGCTTCATATGGCACCTCCCAATGAAGGTGATCGGCGTAGTTTAAATCATATTTGCAAACACCCACCGATTTTCCGTTTAAAAAAAGCTCGGCACTTTCGCAATTTGAAAAAGCAATTATATTTATTTTCTTGCCTTCGTACCCTTCCCAATTCCAATGGGTTACGCAATGCAGCACCGCTATATCTGACCACTTAGACTGATAATAATAAAATGCGTCCTTAGGAAAGCCACAAGTATCTGTAACACCGAAATATGAGCTTCTTGACGGCCATGTATAAGGTGTCGGCTCGCCGATATAATCCATACCTGTCCATATAAACATACCCGCTACATGCGGATTATTAAGATGACGCTGCATGGAATGCTCGCCTATAAGCAGACGGCGGGTAATATTATCTTCGATATCTGCATTTTCTATAATCTCGCCTCCGTTATCACGGATATTGCGGCGATATTCATCGTTTATGTATCCAAAAAGTTCGGGATCGTACCATCCGCGCTTGCGGAACCAGGTAAGGCTTGTGGTTTCACTTCCTATAACCTTGGTATCGGGGTAGAGTTTTTTATGCTCATCATACTTATTATCCTCATAGTTATATCCCGCAACATCTAAAACATCTAAAAAGCCTGAGTCGCGTGTGCCCGCATTTCCGAGACAGCAAGCCGCGGTAACAGGACGGGTTGAATCATACCGCTTTACGATAGCTTTTAGCTTTTTGGCGGTTTCAATGCCCTCTGCAACATTGTGGCGCTGTTCGGCAATTTCATTTCCAATGCTCCACATAAATATACTTGGGTGGTTTCTTTCACGGATTATAAATTCCGATAAATCAGTCTCGTGCCACCTGTCAAAGTCCATATAGTAGTTATGTACTATTAGCTTTAAATTCATATCTTTGTGATTTAACGCAGGAATACACTTAGGCATACGCCATTCATCAAACGCCTCCGCCATAACAAGCATTCCCATTTCATCGCACAAATCGAGAAAGCTTTTAGCAAACGGATTGTGTGAAAGTCTTATTGCGTTAGCGCCCATTTCTTTCATAATTGATATTCTGCGACGGTCGGCGTCCTTAAAAGTCGCAGCGCCTAAGCAACCGTTATCGTGATGCAGACACACTCCTTGCACCTGAACACGTTTTCCGTTGAGAAAAAAGCCCTTATCGGCATAAAACCCTATTGAGCGGATGCCTATTCGGGTATAAACCTCGTCACAAGCGGTATCACCGCTGAAAAGGGTTGTTTTAAGGGTATATAAATAAGGATTTTCAATTGACCAGAGGATTGGAGTGCTTATATTTAGTGAAAAGTTACTTTTAAAAGTTTGATCAACAACATCACTGCCGGTAGCTACAGCTTCACCGTCAGCATTTAAAAGTGTAAATTCAAGTCGGCACTCGGCATCTTTTTCCCCGCCGATTTCGGTTTGAATAGCAATGTCGGCAAAACCATCGCGCGGTGTTGCCACAATATACGGCTCGCCGTTTTCTATATAGGTTTTGCCCCTTGTTATAACCGAAACATCACGGTAAATTCCCGCACCCGTATAGTAGCGTGAGGCAGGCTGATCTGAATTATCCGCGCGAACGGCAATTACATTTTCTCTGCCGTCATAATAAAGATAATCGGTTATATCATATCTCTGTGCAACCCAACCGTTTGGTCGGTAGCCGATTTTTATGCCGTTTAGCCAAACAGTCGCATGACGGTAGATTCCTTCGAACTCAATTTCAACTTTCTTGCCGTACCATTGCGGTTCGGTTTTAAAATGTTTTCTGTACCAACCGATACCCGATGTGAGATATCCGCCGCGTGCAGTGGTTGCGTTATGCCAAGAAAATTCGCCGCAAATACTATAATCATGCGGTAAAGTAATCGGCTGCCAGTCAGAATCATCAAAGTCTGCGCTTTGAGCATTTTCAAAATTGCCTAAATAAAACAACCAATTCTTACAAAATAGCTTTGTTTTGCGAATATCTGTATTCATAAAAACTCTCCTGAAACTAAATACTTAAGGTTTCTCCTGCCTTAATACAGTAATTTTTTCCATCAACATTGAACCAAACGGTGGTAACTGTGGGATTATAAACCACCGTGCCCGATGCGCTGAAAACAAGCGAATCATACGCCCTTACATACTCGCGTATCTCGCCGTTTGTAGCATACCAGATTTCGCTGTGTCCTGAAATCTTTTCGCAAATGCGTTCTAAACGTTCCCAATTATTGTTAGAATCAAACTCATAGCTGTGACCCCAGATATAAAAAAGGCGCGGATACCTTCTTGCACAATATTCATTATCAACATCAACCGTCAAAAATTCATCAAACCAATCAAAGAATTTGGGATTATTGTGATGCACAGTCGGCATCCAGGCATACCAATCGTCAGGCAAATTGAAATTATTGTTATCTCCGCCTAATGTGCGAGAATATGTTATATCAAGTTCGCAAAGGTAGTTCCTCACACTCTCATAGGAAGCGCCGTTCATCATCTGACGGATTCCGCTGTCGGGATATGCCATACCTCGGATTATTCCGCCGAAATCACGCTCAAGCGCTAATCGACAATCGAGCACATCGCGAATACCCTCTATAGTGCGTTGCTTACCGTTTGCACGGTGAATAAATCCGTGTACCGCAATCTCGTGGCCTTTATCTACTATAGCTTTTTGTATTTCATCACGGGTCAAATGCCAATCCTTTTCATTTACTCCGTAATAACCGGCATTGATATTAAAGGTGCATTTAAGACCATAGGGGGTTATAGTTTCGGAAAATCTTTTATCCTGACGACAGCCGTCATCGTAACTCATTGTCAGTGCCTTGGTCTTGCCCTCAGGAAATCGCAAAAACATATATTTCATAAAATTCCCCCTTAAACTGTTACCTTAACAATCTCGCCGTTCCAGAATTTGACCTCGATTTCCGCCTTCTCCTGCGTTTTAAGACCGTCGCAGGTAAGAATTATTTTCTTGGTTTCATAAGGCTTTATCATGAAGAAATTATCATCAGCGAAATGACGGCATTCCATGTTTTTGACCTCTGCCGTTACAGGGTAGGCAGGATATTCCGAATTGTTAGTAATATCAAGCTCAAAGCGACGATAGCCTTCATAAAGTTCAATTTCACGTGCCTTCACCTCAAGCTCTGCTTTGCCTGCCGACCTGATACTGTCTGTAAGCCAAGGTCCGTTTTCAAAGGTAAGATTTTCGTGCGGAGCTCTGCGGTATTGTGAAAGAAATTCGCCGTCAGCAAGCTTATCGGTACACTTTAGGAAGTATGTGGCTCTGTGAATAAGCGCATCTTTATCTCTTAAATCAACCGATATAAGGAAGCATCTGTCGGTAAAGCTGTTGTCGAGCTTAAATTTGCCAAAGTTGTATTCGCCGCTTTCATTATCTACATCACATTTGTATTCTGCCGCAACCTTTAAATCAGGTGTATAAACGGTCAACAAAATACTCATCCCAATCGCTGATTGTTCAGTATCATTAAACACGCGAACCTTTAGCGGTACTGTTTCCTCGGGAGCTAAAATGCTCCATTGCTCAAGGAAGCAAACCGTAATTCTTCTATAAGTATTCTGCATCGCATAATACGGATATGTCGGAAGTCCGAAACCATCCATCATCTGAACGGCAACAGTGGGCCACGGGCGTTTAAGCACCCACGGAATTATGCCTCCGCAATACGGATAGTTTTCACGCATGGCACCGATAAGTATCTGATAATATTCATACGCCTGTACTTGCGACGCCTCACACATTTGCTCAAGTGTAAAGGTTTTTAAATCACCTATTTGCGAAGCACGTGAAAGCATCCGTGGGACACGATCGGGTTGATATTCCGAAAAATGATTTATTAATTGCTTGTAATTTTCATAAAACGCAGGAGTGGAAAGATCCGGAAGTATGCCTTCACACTCAGATTTATCAATCACCCTTGTAAATGTTTTATAATTTGGAAAACTATGTATTCCCGATTCGGCAAGAAACGGTAAATGACGATATATATGCCTGAACCAGTTAGGCTCCATATCACGATAAATATGTGCTGAGCCCTTATCACGCGTAGTGTAGTGATATATTCGTGAAGGGTCCAAATCCTTTATAATACGGCTTATAACAAACATACTTGCGGCATTGTTATAAGAATACGGATTAAATTCATTGCCCCCGCAATGAAGCACAAGAGACGGGTGGTTGCGTATTCTGTAAAGATTATATGCCTCCTGCGATTCCAACACTTCCTGCGGAAAATTTTGAGTATTTGCGGTGTTGGCAAGCATATGATCCTGCCATACCATAATGCCCAATTCATCGCACAGCTCATAAAAAGTGTCGGTTTCGGGCATTCCGCCACCACTCCATACACGAATAAACTGCACACCCGCATTCTTTACGGCTGTAAGCACCCATTTATATTCTTGGGGTTTAATGGCATAAAGGTAATCAAGCGGCTGCCAATTTATACCTTTAATAAAAATTTGCTTGCCGTTTATTGAAAACAAAAATTTTTCCCAACGTGCACGGTATTTATCGCCTGCGGTATAATCGGAAGTAAATGTTCTAATACCAAACTTCAGTTTGTGATGATCTATAACTTTACCGTCTTTATACAGTGTGATTACCACATTATAAAGATACGGCTTACCAATACCGTGTGGATACCAAAGCTTCGGATTCTTAATTGTTATCTTTTTTCTGAAAAACTGCAACTCAAAATAACGCTCATGAACAAGCATTCCCTCATAATCAAGAAGACCTTCGGTATCAAGACTGTGATAAACGGTTTTACCCGTATCAGGTTCGGTTATTTTAATATCTATATCAACCGTTTCATCAAGCTTTTTACCTGTAAGTCCGTTATCGTAAGCACAGGTATAACTGTAACAGCTTGCCGAGTGCTCCATAAAAGGCTTAAGCTCATTTATTCTGCCGTTAGCTATTTCAGCCTCAAAATGCAGTGTTGCGCTATCGGATTCTATGGCCTCGGTAAATATATACGGTCTGCTCAAATGTATAGGCTCTAAAAGCTCCAAACGAACACGATTCCATATACCCATCACAATAAAATCGCCTGTGCTTGAAGAAGAATCGCGAGTTATATTCCAGGGTGAAATTTCGCGATTTTCACCCTTTATATTCCAGCCGTCATAGTTCTCTTTTCGACCCCAATTGCAAGCCTTGACCTCAACCACAATCTCGTTTTCGGCGTCTGTACGAAGCATATCGGTAACATTGCAAACAGGTCCGCCGAACATACCTTCGTGGTCGCCGAGCAGTTGTCCGTTAAACCAAATCCTACAATAATATGCCACGCCGTCAAAGCTTAAAAACGCAGTTTTTCCCTGAGAGAAACTATCAACAGTAAAAGTCTTTTTAAAGTACCATACCTTTTCGTCTACCCAATTGTACTGCTTACTGTTTTCTCCATAGTATGGATGAGGTAAAACTCCTGCTTGAGTAAGGCAGTAATAAACCGAATTAGGCAGAATAGCGCTGTACTTGTAACCAAGTTCAGATATTTCATCAACAGATGTATCGCACCAACAAAAATCCCATCTTCCGCCTAAATCAAGATGTGAATTGTCTTTACGAGGCTCAATATAATAAGGTTGATTAAGTTTCATTTATTACACCACTATTTCACTCAGAATCCATATTTCTTTCCAAAATTTATTACGATATCATCCAACCTAAAATCTTGAAATCATCAAGAGCACCGTTCACCACAGTTACCTTAACAGTTCGCTCGGCATAGGAATCATATGTATACAGGCGTTTGGCCCAGATATTATCATAGCTTTCGTTCCAATTTCCGTCAATTTCGTCAGAACCGTCATATATTATTTTTTTACCGTCAACCTCAACGGTTATTTTGCCGTTTACGCCGTCATTGGTTTTATGCATTATAAGACCAGGCGTTTTAAAGCCCATCTTAAATGTTATGCTTCCTCCCGATGTTGTGGCCCAGCCATTCTGAAACGGATCTGCCTTAGCAACAGCTGTAAAAGATCCCTCATCAACGGCGGTAAGGTTACTTCTGTCAAGAATTTTTGCGTTTTTGTAGCGCTCATCAGTTACTGCCGCAGCCGAAAAAGCTTTAGGCTCTCCTGCTGTTGCCGCCTGCGGAACCACAGAGCTTACATAACTTACCATAAGCTCAGTAAGCAATGCATGGCCTTTATCATTAGGGTGAACTATGTCCGGAGAAACATCGCGCCATTTAAGCTCACCGTTCAAAATCGGATTTTTTATTGCGTCACGCCAAGATATTACAGGTACTCCGTATGGCTTTGCAACCTTCATATGCGTTTTTTGTGCGTTTGATAACGTACCATTCAGATTGTATGACATTTCAAGCAGGATAACCGCGGGTTTGTTATCAAGAGAAAGGCACTTTCTTACAAGACCGTCCATAGCGTAAAGGGAGTCATTGTCTTCATCCTTATCATTTACATATTCAATGAAAATGATATCAGGCTTATATTTTAAAATAGCCTCATCTGCCCAGTGAAGACCAAAATATGAAATTGTACCGCCAACGCCCTTATTAATCAAAGTTACAGCCGAGCTTATGTTATTACTCCACCAATCCCTGAACAGCGACGAATAGTGCTTGCTCATACTTGAGGCGGCAGAGCCTTCTGTAATGGAATCACCAAAGCAGGCAATAGTTGTATTATGATTCTTATTTTCAAGTGCTGCCTTGATTTTTGAAGCAATCCGTGTAGTATCACCCTTATTTAAGACAGAAGCTTTACGCATAGCTTCAGTTGAATGAACATAATAGCTTTCCTGTTCCCCGGCGGAAGCAGTGTTATCGGTATTACTGTCTTTTCCGCCATCCTTAATGCCTGAGGAACTATTGCTTTGCAGAGCAGTATTCTCTGCTGTTTTTTCACCCGTAGCGGAATCTATAATACCTTCTGGCATTCCCTCTGATACAAATTCTTCCCATTCAGACGTCACATAGGTCTTAGTACAGCCTGATAGAGATACAGCCACCACACAAAGGCACAAAATCACAGAAAATAAACAAAAAATTTTCCTGTTATATATTTTTTGATGTTGCTGTTTCATAGTATTTTCACCTCAGTTTAAGCTTTTGTATAAAGTAGGCGAAATTTTCCTATTTTTTGCAATAAAAGCTAAACATTTTTATAAATATAGTATACAGCAAAAACTCTTGCGTTTCTTTGTAAATTTTAAATAATATATTGCAAAATCTACAAAATATGATATAATAAGAATTAAATAATATGCCTTTTTTAAAATTTGGTAATTATTTTACCAAAAAATACAAAATAAAGCAGAGCAATTTTTTCATTTACATAAAAATAATATAAAATTGTCGCGGCAAAATCACAATTATAAAAAGAAAGGAAGTTTTTTATTATAAAAAGTCCCATTATAAAAAAAGTAACAGCCGACCGCCAAATCGGCAGCCCGAACTTTGCATTATTCCGCAGAAAAATACTTAAGGATTATTTTGTCCATTTCCATGACTTTTACGAGATAGAATATATAATTTCAGGTCGGTGTATACAGCACATAAACGGCGAAGAGATAGAATGCGGCCCCAACAGTATAGTTTTCATGACGCCGATGGATTTACACGCGGTTACCATTATCGAACCTACCGAAATTATTAATTTAAATTTTGAAGCCAGCTTCATTGACTCGGAGCTTAGTACGTTTTGCGATAAAAGCATGTATTCTCACAATATAAGTGATACATTTATAAGTCTCCTTTTAAATGAATATAATTCGGATTTGGATTTTAACCTTATACTTGAAAAGATGTTACTTAATTGCATAATTGCCGAAATCTTTCGCTACGCAAATGTCATAATTCCTCAAAAAACAAACAATGTTGTGCTTGATATTGCACGATATATCAAATTGAATTTCAACACCAATATCACATTGCAATCACTGTCTAATATATTTGGTTATACGCCTAATTATCTTAGCAGCCAATTTCATAAAAACATGGGAAAAACCATCAAGCAATTTTTATCTGACGTGCGTCTTGAGCATGCTGCCAAAACATTACTTACCAGCACCGCTTCAGTAACCGATGTATGTTTCGCTTCGGGCTTTACATCACTTGCTCACTTTTTACGTGTTTTCAAATCAAAATACAAACAATCCCCAGGCTCATACAGGAAAAACATTAACCATTAAAATACATATAAATCTTTCAGAAACTATATTTTTGTTTTTTGAAACTTATATACAATTTTTTCAAAAATCAAAGAAGGTTTTTCAGAAAACATAAAATCGTGTGCCGCTTTACCGACACACGATTTTCATTTAATTAATCTTTTAGATTAACTCTGTAAGTTATTTAGTTGCTTATGACCAATATGCCGTTCAAAGAAAGTTGTACCCTCTCATCGGTTCTGGGTTCAATGTAAAAAGGCTGCGGAAATTTCATAATTTACCGCTTTTAATGTTGTTCCTGTACTCTTTTGGCAAAATACCGAATTTATTTTTAAATGCCTTTAAGAAATTTGAATAAGATTTAAAACCGCTCATAACGCAAACCTCATTTATTGCGAATTTGTCATACAAGAGCAAATTCTTCGAATATTCAAGCCGCAAATCATTTAAAAACTGCACAAAAGTAGAGCCGATGTTTTTTCGGAAAAGTGTGCTGAAGTATCCCGAGCTGAATCCTAAAAGAGAAGCGACTTCCTGCACGGTTATATCATCGCGAAAATGCATTTTAAGATACGAAATTGCAATTTGCATAACGGTAGAATAATTATCTCCTGAAATATAATTATCAGAGGACTTTCTAATCAAAGTTAACAAGAGACACTCAAGCAAATTTTTAATTATTTGGTCTTTGTAATCCTGTTCACAGTTGTTCTCATACTTTAAAAGTTCAAGTATATAGTATACCTGTTCAAACTCCTCATCGTTAAGTTGAAAAAACAATTCACTGAATCCGGAAAGCTTATGTATTATTGATTCATCAAAAATAATACTTTCACGCAGAGTCACATTATAGAGTTCAACAACATTTCGAGGAGTAAAGGCATGAATATTTGCAGGCATTATCAGATAAAGGCTTCCCTTTTTAAAGGTATGCTTTTCACCGTTGATAATAACTGTACCGTCACCGCTTAAAATAAGCTTTATTTCAAAATAATCATGCCAATGGGCATTATACATTTTATCAATTGTTTTCTTTTTTACAGTAAGTTCATGCTTTTCAAAATCGGATCTCACAGGTTTTTTTAATTTATTTTCAACACCGATTTCAGACACCTCCTTAGGCTGATGGGAATATTTTCCTCACTTTTCAAATGAAGAGCAACCGCTTCGCCTAACTTTTTAAATGCGGAATCCGTAAAATGGCAGTAGTAATAGTAAACGTCACTATTCCACTATTTGCAATGCCGTGAATATCATTAACAATTATATTATACTCATTGGCAACAGCGATTGCAAGCTTTCGCACAACTTGTATTTTAGTATCAGGGTTTATGCGGAAAAACTATTTATCATCTATAGACTCTTAACAGAACCGAGAGTTTGTTTCTATGTCCAAAAACAACGACAAAGCATAAATATCCCTGCCGAACAGCAGGGATATTTACTTATAATATTAGAATCTTCCGTATGTATTGTAAACCTCAAACGGGTCCATACCTTCAGCCATAGCCTTACGGCTTGCCTTCTCATTTTCAAACCATGTTTCGGCAATTTCCAAAACTTCGATGGTTTTATCCTTTGGAACAATGACAACGCCGTCGTTGTCCCCGAATATGAAGTCGCCCGGCTCAACCCTGATCATACCGTCAATACCGTTTACATATATCGGGATTTGGTAATCAACTATCATAGAACGTCCCAAGCCCTCAACGGGGTTGCGGAAACGGCAGAATGTCGGAAATCCCATATTTATTAGATAGTTGGAATCGCGGGTGGAACCGTCAATAACAGCTCCCGTGCAGCCTGCGGCACGCATTGCCGTAGCTGTGATTTCTCCAAACTGACCGCAGTTAAGGTTACCCTGCGTATCGCTTATGAAAACACAACCGGGGGTCATACTCTTCATTTGACCCAAACGTATGTTGTGGGTGTAGGGATCGGTATTAGGGGTGGTCTGACGGCGTGATGTAAACGCCGGACCTGCAACCTTCATATCTATAGTAAGCGGATAAACGCCGCTTGACATACTCCTGCCGGGCAGACCGATTGATTCCATTGCGTCGTAAATAAGTGCGGTATACAGTCTTAAATACCGCTGACGGATATCCTCCACATCATAATCCGGTTCGTAAATACGTCTTTCATACACGTCTTGAATCTTGTCTTCGCTCATAATAAAACTCTCCTTAGAAATTAATTAATATCAAAGCCAATGGCTTTAATTGCCTTTTGTTACAGCCTTACTCAGATTGAAATTACATAAACTTGCCGCCGTCGATATGCAAATTTTCGCCGGTTATATATCTGCCCTCGTCGCTCGAAAGCAGAAGTACGCCCGCAACGCAATCCTCAGGCTCACCAATGTACTTCATGGGAATATCGTTTTTAACCTGTTCATGATATTCCTCATTCTTCAAAACCTCGGTGTTACGGTCGGTATAAATTGTGCCCACCGGTACATTGTTAACGGTTATGTTTTTATCGGCAAGCTGAACGGCAAGGCTTCTTACAATATTCAGCGTTGCGCACTTAATAGCCGAATATATAAGCATATCAGGATGTGGCATATCCTGCTGGACGCTTCCTATGGTGATAATCCTTCCCCATCTGTTTTCCAGCATATGCGGTACTGCCGACTGCATTAGTTTCACAGTTGAAAATAAATTAGTTCGGGTCTGGGACAGCATATCTTCATCGGTTATCTCAAGCCAGGGTCTTCTTATCTGTATGGAGGCATTGCAAATGAGAATATCAATGCCTCCCAGTTTTTCAACGGTTTCTTCAACCAGCCTTTTGGGGGTCTCAGGATCTCCCAGATCGCCTAATACACACGTTGCCCGTACTCCGTACCGCGTAACCAACCCTAAAGTCTCATCTAGGGCACTTCCGCGACTTACTCCGTGCAGTGCGACGTCGGCGCCGTTTTGCGCGAATCCGACGGCGAGTGCTCTTCCTATTCCACGGCTTGAGCCTGTTATAAGCACACGCTTACCCTTTAATGAATCAAATTTTGCACCCATTTTTTTATTCCTTTCCTGCCATTTCCATAAGGCCCTTAAGGTATCCTATGGCGTAAAGTCTGCCTAAAGAGCAGTAACCGGGATTTTCATTATCCTCTCCCGCCATTGTCGGTACATGATCCACACGAACATATGCGTTCGGACAAAGCTTTTCGTAAAGCCTCACGCACTCCGCCATATCCGTAGGCCCGTTATCGTGGAAGGTCTCGTGAAATTTAAATTTATTACCTACTGTGTCACGAAAATGAACCAGATGTATTCTGTCCTGATTTGCAAAGCGCTTAATATCCTCGTAGACATTACCGCCCATTTCGGAAAATGTTCCCTGACACATACATATACCCATATTAGGACTTTTCACAAGGTTACATGCCCTCTCCATTGCGTCCGAAGTATTTAAAATCCGCGCAACGTTTTGAATATGCTCCACAGGAGGGTCATCGGGATGAATTGCCAGCTTTACACCTGCTTTTTCAGCCACCGGCACTATCGCCCGCTGAAGATATTCAAGATTTTTCCAAAGCTCTTCGGCAGTAATAATCCCCGCCTCGGTCACCTGCGTATGGTCTATCGTCGAATGATCGTATGCGGTAACCAATGCCCCTCCTCGCTCCGGATAATCAGAGCTTGTTCTGCTCCAGTTAAAATGAGTGGCGAAGTTATAGCAAAGAACCTCTATGCCGAGCTTTCCCATATTTGTAATAAGAGAACACATCCGTTCTATTTCTTCGTCCCTGCCGGGAAGATTCTGTTTTATCTTCTGATTAAATGGAGCCGGCTCAATAACCTTTAGCTCAAAGCCACCGTCGGTATACCGTTGCTTCATTTCTTTAAGCAGTTCATAGCTTGCAGCTGTTTCCTCCATATGACCGTCCGGCATTCTGCCGACAGCGTATTTAACCCCCATCTGTCTCGCATAGTCCCATTGGATACCGGGAGTGGATTTTAAATAATCTGCAACCTTCATCTCATCAGTCCTTTCATATAGAAAGCCTGTAAGGCTTTTTTCCCTTTACTCCCACGCGAACCGCAAAAACACTTCCGGCATACGGCTCGTCTTTAAGCTGTATGCCATGTGCTGCAGAAGTTATCACAAGCGTATCCATATCTCCTCCGGCAAAAGCGCAGCAACTCGGCTGGCTTACAGGCAAATCGACCTTGTCTATAACTTTTCCGACTGTCGGATCAACACAAACAACAGTACCGCTTCCCCAAACGGCTGTCCAAAGATTACCGTTTGAATCAATTGTCATACCGTCCGGATTTCCACCGCCATATGTAAAAATTTCACGCCGCTTTTTTAATTCACCGCTCGAAAAGTCAAAGCAATCAGTTCTGCCTGTAGGGGTATCGTTGTAATACATAACGCCTTTTTCCGTATCCCAGTCAAGACCGTTGGAGTTTCCCACCTTATCAAAAAGCTCGGTTAAGCTACTGTCGGTCTCCATTCTGTAAAAAGCCGCTGTAAAGTCACGGCTGAAGGTGCCGAGATACGCCCTGCCGTCGGGACCAACCTTTCCGTCGTTAAAGCGCTGACCCTTGAGTGTAAGGGGTTTACTGAATCGCGTAAAAGTACCGTCGGAACCTATTATGTAAACACCGTCTTCAGCGCCGCCTAAAATTTTACCGCTTTCTGTGAGGAGGAAAAACCCTGTTTGTTGGGGCAAAACAGTTTCCTCAATACGAAGGCTGTCCCAATGTATACGGCGCATACGTTTGCCTTGAATATCAGTCATTAAAAGACAGCCGCTTCTTTCGTCCCATATAGGCCCCTCTCCGACTATACACCGCGCGTCGGTTACAAGCTCTATACTTCTTCCTTTGCTATCTCTGAACACGACCCGAACCATCTCCGTTTACAAGTGTCATTATCTCTTTCTCGGTTGATAGATTAACATCCCATTCCATAGTCTGCTTAAGGCAGGACGCGGCAACAGCATAATCAATACATTTCTGTGGCTCAAAGCCGTGACCTATGGCAAAAATAAGCCCGGCGCCGAATGAATCTCCACCGCCTACTCTGTCTACAAGATGCACTGCATATTCTCTTGAAAAATACGCCGTATCATTTGTATAAAGCATACCTGACCAGTTGTTGTCCGAAGCACTGATACTCTGGCGCAGAGTAATCGCAACGGTAGGAATACCGTATTTACGGCAGATCTGCTTTGCTACGCTTACATATCCCTCTTTATTAAGCTTCCCTGCAGTAACATCGGTGTCGGGTGCGCTTATTCCGAGAACCTTTTCAGCGTCTTCTTCATTGGCAATCAGGATGTCCACATATTCAAGAAGCCTTTCCATAGTAGCCTTTGCCTGTTCGGTTGTCCAAAGATTTTTACGGTAATTAAGGTCGCATGACACGGTAATTCCGCATTCTTTCGCCATTTTGCAGGCGTCAAGACAGACAGCGGCTACCGACTCTCCCAAAGCGGGGGTGATACCCGTAAAATGGAAATATCCTGCCCCATCAAATATCTTTTCCCAATCGTAATCCTCGGTTTTGCATGTGGTAAAGCCCGTGTTCATACGATCATAAATAACCTTCGAGGGGCGCTGTGAGGCACCCTTTTCGCAGTAGAATATGCCAATACGGTCTCCGCCGACCGGAATATTATCGGTCTTAACCCTGTACTTATTAAGTGCGGCTATTCCGCAGCGGGAAATCTCATTTTCCGGAAGGCGCGTAACAAACTCTGTCTCAACTCCCATATTTGCAAGAGAGACACAAACATTCGCCTCAGCTCCCGTAAAGTTTGCCTCCCACTCCGGCGCTTGAATAAATTTTAAATATCCCTTGGGATTAAGACGAAGCAGATAATCTCCGAAGCCTACTACTTTTTTCATAACTATTCTCTCCTTATTTCCTTACTATATGTACTGCAAAACCGCCTATTTCTTCCGTAAGATACGCTGATACGAGTTTGCCTTTCGGGTCGGTGCGGATACTCTCTTCAATTATCTCAACGCCGTTATTGCGAAGATAAGCAAGAGCTCTTTCCATAGAATTGGTTTTAAATCCTATATGGCCTTTTGTTCCGTAGTACATACTCTTCATAAACTCAACCGCAGTTCCCGCAAACACTGAGGAATTGCCCACTTTTACCGGCATACGAAATATATCGCCTATCCTGTCTGCTCCCAACTCCGCTTCATTGCCATCTTCATTGTTTATCCCCACATGTGCTAACTCAAAGCCGAGTGATATATTTAGAGCCTTTTTACAGGCGGCGGTTATCCCCTCAAAATCATTGTTATTTATCTGATTCGCGGTTGCCATATAGCTGCCGCCGCAGGCAAGTATTTTATCACTTTCAAGATAACTGCCGAGGTTGTTGAAATTGATCCCGCCGGTTGGTATGAATTTAACATTTGGGAACGGTCCGGACAAGAGCTTTATCGCATCCAATCCGCCGCTCAACTCTGCAGGGAAAAATTTCAGAACCTTAAGACCTTTTTTTACCGCTTTCTGAATCTCGCTTGCACTGGTACAGCCGGGTATTACCTGCACCTGTTTAGCTATACAATAATCAACTATTTCTTCATCGTATCCGGGGCAAACAATAAAATCCGCTCCCGCCTTTAGAGCCTCGTCGACAGTCTGCGTGCTTAATACCGTTCCTGCGCCTACAGTCATATCCGGATATTTTTCCTTTATAATCCTTATTGATTCAAGCGAATCGGGCGAGCGCAGGGTCACCTCGATTGAATTCAGACCTCCGTCCCGAAGCGCCTCTGCCACCGACTCTGCAATCTCCGCCTGCGGTATATTGATAACCGGCAATATTCCCGTTTCCTCATGACTCATAATTCTGTCTGCCATCACAAAATACTCCTTACTTTGGTTTCATATATATCATACTATAATGAAAAATGTAAAAAGTAAATATTTTTAGTTGTTTTTCGAATAATAGTGAAGTTTTTTCAAATAATAGTGAAGTTTTATTGAACAGCTTTTTCTAAATAAGTCTGTTTCAAAACGGCACAAATATTATTATCCCACGAATGCACATTTATGTCGATTTCTCCCGTTCTTTTGGTGCCACTATTAGTTTTTCTTCCATTTTTAGCACCTTTCGGGGCTTCCGGCAAAGAAAAAACCGTACCTCCATTACAAATAATTTTTTGTAATGAAAATCCGAAACTGTTTCGTAGTATGTCCTATTGACAATCATAAAAAAATATAATATAAAGGCTACATAAAATATAATTATTTTTATGAAAGGAATTTCAAAATGGCAACTTTAAAATTTAATTTAGATGAAAAATACGGTAAATTTAAAATTTTGAATGCCACAAACGGCGGTCCTTGGCATAAAAGACACGTCACAGATCAGTTAAAAAGTAACCTTAAAAATTATAAGGCGGCAAGAATACCCTACTCAAGAAACCACGATTCCAATATGTGCACAGTATACGGCGGTCCTTATGCGCATGATATTACAGCCATATTTCCTAATTTTGACGCTGATCCGGAAAATCCTGATTCCTATGATTTTGCCTGCACGGACGAATCGATTTTAGTAACCCTTGACGCCGGAACCAAAACCTTTTTCAGACTGGGTCAGACCATAGAACACCAAATTAAAAAGCACGGAACAATACCTCCCAAGGATTTTAAAAAATGGGCTGTAATTTGCGAGCATATTATTCGTCATTATAATTACGGTTGGGCTAACGGCTTTAATTTGAATATCGAATATTGGGAAATCTGGAACGAACCCGATCTTGACCACGACAATAGCACAAACAAACGCACATGGGGAGGCACACAGAGTCAGTTTTTTGATTTTTACGAAACTGCCGCAAAGCATTTAAAGTCTTGTTTCCCCGAGCTTAAAATCGGCGGTCCTGCGTTAGCCTGTAATGAGCAATGGGCAGCGGATTTCTTGAGCACAATGAAAAAAAGAAACGTACCTATGGATTTCTTTTCATGGCACATTTACTGTAATGAGCCGTCTCAGCTTATCGGCAGGGCAGAACGATTAAAGAAAATGCTTGCCGCTAACGGATTTGAAAATACGGAAAGTATTTTAGATGAATGGAACTATGTCAAGGGCTGGAAAGAGTATTTTATTTATTCCATAAAAACTATTATAGGAATGAAAGGAGCCGCCTTTACAATGGCTTGTATGTCGGCGGCGCAGCACTCTTCAATAGATATGCTTATGTATTATGACACAAGACTATCGGTCTTCTGCGGATTATTTGATTATTATACATATGAGCCTTTAAAGGGCTATTATCCGTTTAAATGGTACGGTATGTTCTATGATATGGAAGCCGAGATAAAATGCAGCACGGAAATTAAAGATATTTATACCCTTTGCGGAGTTGACAGCAGTAATAAAACTCTGACGGTTATCACATATTACACGGATAATGACAATGCGGAGGAAAAAACAGTAAATATTGATTTTTCAAAAAACGCAAATTGCAATAGCAAGTTGAAACAAAATTAAAATAGCAGTGACTTTATGGTAGAAGACTGTGGATTTACGGAGAGAGGGGCGTAGCCCCGAACGGAGGAAATCCACAGCGGCGCGATATTAGGCGGCGTAAATTTTATCTAATTCCTGCTCAAACAGCTCTTCTGGGGTGCGGTATCCGAGAATTTTCCTCGGTAATCCGTTTATACAATCGGCAAAATAGCAAATATCTTCGGCTGTATAAGAACTGATAGGCTTACCCTTTGGAATGAATCTGCGCAGCATTTTATTATGACATTCATTTGTACCTTTCTCGCAGGATGTATACGGGTGCGTGAAATATACCGACATTCCGTATTTTTCAAAATCCGCCAATGTGGCAAATTCGGAACCGTTGTCTCCGGTTACGGTTTTAAACACCTGATTTTTCTTGCTAAAAAACACTGATACCACATCTTCAAAGGCTTCTTGCATTGCTTCTGCCGTATGATTTTTAGCTTTTATCCAAAGGCACATTCTTGTCATCCGTTCCACAAGTGTAATAACTACAGGCTCGTTTTCATTCTTCAGTCCGAGAACGCTGTCTATCTCCCAATGTCCGAATTCATTTCTCAGTTCGACGCTTTCGGGGCGTTCCTCAATACTTCTGCCGAGCTTCTTTTTGTTTTCGGCAGCTTGCGATTTTGCTGTATTCCGCTTCAGCTTTTCGGGCAGGTCGATGTTTTTAACTTTACAAAATATATTCATATACTTAGAATTCAATATGCACAAGAACTTATTCGCAAAGAAAATGACATCTCATTATCTGAAATTGCTTCTCTTTGCGGTTATGACAGTCCTAATTATTTTTCTAATACATTTAAAAAAATTACAGGTTTCACTCCTCGGGAGTGGAAAAAGAAATTTGCACAATCGCAATCATAATAAATTTTTGTCAACTATTTTTTGTATAATACAAACCGTAAATAAAAAGTCACTTTAACAACCAATGTAGACCGAATATAATTAAACTCAATTATATAAATGTCAAATTACTCCTTGACAACCCTCCTTTTATCATATATAATACCCTTGTAACATGGTTTAAGGAAATTGTCAAATTTGACTTTTCAGATTATGACATTGGTTAAAGTAACTCGGTCGAACTTTTCCCTTACAACGGGTTAAGTCCGACCTTTTTGCATTTTTAAGGAAACTTAAAATATATCAATAAAATAAATTCGGTAATCACAAGATTGACCGACCAATTCTGTATTTTTGCAGGATGGGTCGGTCTTTTTTGTTTTTACATAAAAACAAAAGCGTACCATCAGGCAGTGTGAGGTATCTATAAAAGATTTTGCACAGTAACGGAATTTCTTTTAGATATTAAGGATTGTCCGCTTGGTACAAAAAAGGAGAAAAGCATGGAAAACAGCAATCAAGACAACATCAACAGCTTCCTAGACAGTATGGACTTTGACAGCACACCTGCCGCAGAAGCACCAAGCCCGCAAAGCGTGCCGTTTACTCCCGCAGCCGTATGGCCGGGAGA
>ERZ773194.432-NODE-432-length-53721-cov-6.234487_pt1 | contig 53721 bp, 44 predicted proteins | sample MGYA00511240_ERZ773194 | MGnify/ENA primary metagenome ERZ773194 (study PRJEB29015, sample SAMEA2737774) | human gut metagenome | biome: human gut; feature: human-associated habitat; material: faeces | place: China | collected 2012 ... | reverse complement strand
AAGCGGTACGCGAGCTGGGTTCAGAACGTCGTGAGACAGTTCGGTCCCTATCTGTCGTGGGCGCAGGATATTTGAAAGGAGCTGTCCCTAGTACGAGAGGACCGGGATGGACGCACCTCTGGTGCACCAGTTGTCACGCCAGTGGCACAGCTGGGCAGCTATGTGCGGAACGGATAAACGCTGAAGGCATCTAAGCGTGAAGCCGACCTTAAGATAAGATATCCCTTCGTAAGAGTAAGACCTCTCATAGACTATGAGTTTGATAGGCCTAAGGTGTAAGCACAGTGATGTGTTCAGCCTGCAGGTACTAATCGGTCGAGGGCTTTTCCTTTTACTTCAAGTTCATTGTTCTCCCTCTTATGCTTATTACTTTTCTTTGTTCTTTTCAGTTTTCTAATCGGTGCTTATGGCAGTGAGGTCACACCCGTTCCCATTCCGAACACGGAAGTTAAGCTCACTCACGTTGATGATACTTGGCTGGCGACGGCCTGGGAAACTAAATCAGTGCCGGTACAAAGTAAAGTCTCTATCTTGGATAGAGACTTTTTTATTATTCTGTTGAGGTCTTAGTCCTACAAAATTACAGCCCAAAAAGGCTGTTTTTTTATGCCCAAAAATGGCTAAAAATGACGAAATATTGGGCAATAGCCGCGCTTAGTATTGACACATGATGAGGGGTGTGGTATAATTTAATGATAGAATGGATTATTTATGCATATATGCGGTATTTTACCATTTTTGCCGCCATAATTAAGGAGAATTTATGAATACTTTTAAAGAATTGTATGCTTACAGGCAGATGATCTTCAGCCTCGTAAAGAAGGATCTGAGAGGCAGATACAAAGGCTCAGTTCTCGGATTTTTGTGGACTTTCATCAACCCGCTGCTCCAGCTCGTGGTCTACACTATCGTGTTTTCGTTCATTCTGAAAACCAACATTGAGCGCTACTACCTTTATCTTTTTGTCGCGCTGATACCGTGGATCTTCTTTTCGTCGTCAATAACCGTCGGCTCGGCTTCGATCGTCGCGCAGAAAGACCTCATCAAGAAAATCTACTTTCCGCGAATGGTCATACCGATATCCTATGTGACGAGCAGTTTCGTCAATATGCTGCTGTGTTTCATTGTAATTTTTGCGGTAATAATAGTTTCGGGCGCGGGCATAAACTTCCTTGCGCTGCTGACTTTGCCCGTAATTATGCTTGTCGAGTACATTCTCGCACTCGGAATGGCAATGCTCACTTCCGCGATAACCGTTTATTTCAGAGATCTTGAGCACATTCTCGGCATTGTGACAATGGCATGGATGTACATGACGCCTATCATGTACGACAAGTCTATCGTCCCCGAGAACCTCATGCCGATATTCAACCTTAACCCCATGACGCACGTTATTGAATGCTACAGAGCGGTTTTATACGAGAAAAAGATCCCCGATCTCACAACGCTTCTTTCTGCGGCAGGTCTCGGAATCCTGATACTTATAGTCGGTATACTTGTTTTCAATAAGCTTCAGAAGCGTTTTGCGGAGGAATTGTAATGGCAAAGAATGATATTGTAATAGACGTTGAACACGTTACCAAAAGCTTTAAAATCTACTTTGACAAGGGTGCTCAGCTAAAGGAGAGGCTGCTTTTCAGAAAGCGCAACCGCTACGAGGAGCGCAGAGTTCTCAGGGACATAACCTTTCAGATAAGGCGAGGCGAGGCTGTGGGTCTTATCGGACACAATGGCTGCGGAAAAAGTACCACTCTCAAGCTCCTGACGAGGATAATGTATCCCGACAGCGGCACAATAACAATGAACGGCCGCGTTTCGAGCCTGCTTGAACTCGGCGCGGGATTTCACCCAGATATGAGCGGCAGGGAGAACATTTACACAAACGCCGCGATCTTCGGTCTTACAAAAAAGGAGATCGACAGCCGCTTGGAAGAGATAGTTGATTTCTCGGAGCTTGGCGAATTCATCGACAACCCTGTGCGAACCTATTCCTCGGGTATGTATATGCGACTGGCATTCTCGGTCGCGATAAACGTTGACGCGGATATTCTGCTTATTGACGAGATACTCGCGGTAGGCGACGCAAATTTCCAGACCAAGTGCTTCAACAAGCTGCGCGAGATAAAGGCGCAGGGCACGACTATAGTTATCGTTTCGCACTCGCTTGGACAGATAGAGCAGATATGCGACCGTTCTATCTGGATACACGAGGGACTTATCCGCGCTGAAGGCCCGCCGAAGGAGATAGACCTTGAATATCTCGATTTCATGAGCCGCAAGATGCAGGAGCACAATCAGAAGGAGCTTGAAAAGAAAGCTGCCGAGGAGGAAAAGGCTGAACAGGAGGCTGCCCAGCAGTCTGCCGATACGGAGGAAAAAGCTCCTGCACAGGAGACTTCCGCGGCGGAGGAACAGCAGCAGGAAACTGCCGAACGCAATCGCTGGGGAAGCGGCAATGCGAGAATACGCAGCATTAAGACATTTACTGCCGATGGAGCGCCGCAGAACGCTTTCAGAACGGGCGAGAGCATTATCTTCCGCCTTGATTATACTGTCAAGAAACCCGTAAATGACGCTGTTTTCGGCATAGGTATCTTTAACCGTGACGGAGTTCAGTGCTACGGTACGAATACAAGGATAGACAAGCTCGAAGAATTTGACCTCACCTCGGGCGGTACTGTGAAACTCACACTTGACGGAGTTCAGCTCCTTGCAGGAGAGTACCTCATTGATTTTGCTATCGAAACAGGAGAGGGGATCCCCGTTGACTATTACCGCGAGGCGTGCAAGATACAAATGCTTGCATCATACGGAGATGTAGGAGTTGTCAGGATTCCCCACAAGTGGCAGCTTGATAAAAAAGCGTAAGTAACAGGAGATTTCAGGCTATGGGAATTAGATCTAAAATTAAACACAGACTGTTCAGAGAGCACGAAAGGCGCATGACGGAGTTTGAAGCGGCTCTTGACCGCAAGGAACAGGAAATTCTGGCGGAGGTAAATACCGCCCTGACTCCGGTAAACGATCGCCTTGACAACCTTGAAAATATCTTCAACCAGTATATACGCCCTAATTTTGAACGTATGGACAAGCTTTCAGGCCATGTTGAAAACATTGCCTCTGAAATGCAGGCGGAGATAAATATCCTGCGAAGCGACACGACAGGTATCCGCAGCGACCTTGAAAATTCGTCAGTCAACCTGCGCAACAACAATGCCGCGATAGAGAGCCTGCAAAGCGACAGCGAGTTTGTGAAGTACAAGCTCGGCAGTATTGAAAAGGACGTAAAGCGCGCTCCTGCGGCGGCTGTTTCAGCCGATAAGGCAGACGGGCAGCAGGATACGGCAGCTCCTGCCGTAAATTCAGGCGGTTCGGACTATGAGGACATAGATTATTTTGATTTTGAGAATCACTTCCGCGGCTCGATAGACAGCATAAAGAAGGCGCAGAAGGCGTATATCCCTTATTTCCGTGACAAAAAGAACGTTGTCGATATCGGCTGCGGACGCGGAGAGTTTCTCTCGCTCATGCAGGATAACGGCATAAATGCCGTGGGTGTTGACATTTACGAGCCTTATGTTGATTACTGCCGCATGAAGGGTCTGAATGCCGAGTGCGGAGACGGAGCGGACTATCTTGCCAAGCTTGAAAGCGTGGACGGTATCTTTATCGGACAGGTGGTCGAGCACCTCAAACCAAATCAGATAATCCGTATATGCAACGCTGCCTATGAAAAGCTCAGCAGCGGCGGCTGCATAATCATCGAGACTCCGAACCCGACATCGCTCTCGATATACACCAATGCCTTTTATATAGACCCCTCGCATATCAAGCCTGTTCACCCGCTTACCATGAAATATTACCTTGAAAAGGCAGGCTTCAGAAACATAGATATAATCTATACCGAGAGCAGCAAGCCGCAGTTCAGCATTCCGCCGCTCAAAGCGGACGCAGAAAACATAGACGAATTCAACGAGGCTGTAAAACGCGTTTCGGATATGATATTCGGAAGTCAGGATTACGCAATAGTTGCGGTAAAATAAGGAGAAAACAATGGATAACAACAATATAAACATAGAAGAAATAATGGCGGATATCAGGAAAAAGATAAAGGACGAGGGTCTCACGGCTGATATGCTCAGCTTTGAGGACGTTCCCTATAAAAAGCCTGTTCAGGTCAAGGCAGGAACTCTTGAGGCGGCTGATGAGTCGCTCAGATACCTCAATACCCGCTATTATATCCAGCCATATAAGCAGCTTCAGGGCAATCCGGTAAAGGTGTTCATAAAGAAAGTTCTGCGCAAGATGATAAAGTTCTATATCGAGCCTGTTGTTTTCGAGCAGAATGACTTTAACGCGAATACCGTTGTGGTACTTAATACACTGCGCGAAAACGCAGCAAGTCCTGATATGAGCGAGCTGAGAGAAAGACTCGATATGCTCCAGCTTGAAAACAAGAAGCTTGCCCTCAGAGTTGAAAAGCTTGAGCGTGAGAATGAACAGCTTCGCGGAGATAACGGAAAGAGCAGACAGTCATGAGAATAATCCAGATTTTGACGACCATGTCTTTCGGTGACGCTATCGGAAACGACGCGATCGCACTTAAAGGAGCGATAAGCGATATGGGTTTCCAGACCGATATCTATGCCGAGAACATTGATAAGAGACTCCCGAACGGAACTGCTCAGAAGATAGAAAAGCTCCGCCGCGTAAACCGTGACGATATCATTCTCTACCACAAGTCAACGGGCACAGACCTCACATTCAAGATAGGTGATTACGACTGCCGCCGCGTGATGATATACCACAACATCACACCTCCCGAGTTCTTCCGGCCGTACAGCCCGACGGCTGCCGCTCTTACGGAATACGGCTACGAGGGCGTTGAGTATCTCAGGGACAAGGTAGAGTACGTTATGGCGGACTCCGCCTACAATAAGTCTGAGCTTGTGAAAATGGGGTATAAGTGTCCCATTGACGTAAGACCGATACTTATCCGCTTCAAGGACTACGAGCAGACCCCCGATGAGAATATAATGCGGATATTCGGAGACGGCAGACAGAATCTTATTTTTGTCGGCAGAATAGCGCCCAATAAGAAACAGGAAAACGTTATCCGCGCATTCTTCTGCTACAAGAAGCTTGTTCCCGATGCAAGGCTCATTCTTGTCGGCTCTTATCTGGGAATGGAGAATTACTACGAGAGGCTCGTGAGATACGCAAGCGCTCTCGGACTCGGCAATGACGTTATCTTTACGGGACACATAAAGTTCAGCGAGATACTTGCATATTACCGCACAGCCTCGGCTTTTGTCTGTATGAGCGAGCACGAGGGCTTCTGCGTTCCGCTTGCTGAGGCAATGTTCTTCCGTGTGCCGATTATTGCCTATGATACAAGCGCTATTTCCGATACGCTCGGCGGAAGCGGAGTCCTCCTTGACAGCAGCGACCCCGTATTTGCGGCACAGGTCATTCACAGGGTAATGACTGACGAAAAACTCCGCAGCGCTGTTATCGAGGGACAGACAAAGCGGCTTGCCGACTTCTCATACGAAAATATTCGTGACATCTTTGAAAAACAGCTTAGAAACTTTATCGGAAAAGACAGATGATCCGAAAACAGAAAAGGAAAGCATGATGAAAAAGATAGGTTTTGTTATTCCGTGGTATGCCGACAGTATTCCCGGCGGCGCGGAAATGGAACTGCGTGAAGTGACCTCTCACCTCCACGCGGCAGGAATGAATATAGAGATACTTACCACCTGCGTCAAGGAATTCGGCGCGGACTGGAGCGTTAATTACTATCCCGAGGGCGAGGACAAGGCTGCCTCGGGCGTGACTATACGCAGATTCAAGGTAAGAAAGCGTGATACCGCGGCTTTTGATGCGGTGAACGCAAAACTCATGAGCAGGACGCCCGTAACGCCCGAGGAGGAGGATATCTTCCTGCGCGAAATGGTCAATTCCCCCGACCTCTGCGAATATATGCAGAGCCGCGGCGATGAGTACTCGCTTTTTGTATTTATTCCCTATATGTTCGGCACGACCTATAACGGCGTTAAGACGGCTCCGGAAAGATCCGTTCTTATCCCGTGCTTTCATGACGAGGCGTATGCTTATCTCAGCCGTTTCAGGGAGCTTTTCCCGAAGGCTGCCGGCATGATATTCAATGCCCAGCCCGAATCCGACCTTGCGGAGAGAATTTACGGCTTTTCACAGAGCGGCACAAAGACCATTACCATGGGTATCGGCATGGACACCGATATCACCGCCGACCCGACGGCTTTCCGCAGCAAATTCGGCATAAATGAGCCGTTTATCCTCTATGCGGGACGCAAGGACGAGGGCAAGAACGTTCACACGCTCGTGAAATACTACAGCGAATACATCAAGCGCCGCGATACCGACCTGAGACTCGTTCTCATCGGCGGCGGAAACATAAAGCTTCCCGAGGAGCTTCTGCGCAGCGGCAGGATAGTTGACCTCGGCTTTGTTGACAAACAGGACAAGTACAACGCTCAGGGCGCGGCAGAGTTCCTCTGTCAGCCTTCGCACAACGAGAGCTTTTCGCTCGTAATAATGGAGAGCTGGCTGTGCGGAAGACCCGTGCTTGTACACGAAGCGTGTGCCGTTACCAGAAATTTCGCGTCCGAGTCCAATGGCGGACTCTATTTCAGCGACTATTTTGAATTTGAGGGCTGTACCGATTATTTTCTGAATAACAGGGAAACGGCTGCTCTTATGGGAATAAACGGCATGAACTATGTCAGGAAAAATTTTGATTGGGACGTCATTACCGACAAATACCGGAAATTTTTCGCTGACCTGTGCGGAGAGGTTGAATGATGAGGAGAATTGCGCTTGTAAATCAGAGATACGGTCTGGAGGTAAACGGCGGCTCAGAGTATTATACACGCCTTATTGCCGAGCGTCTCACAGATCACTATCAGGTGGACGTAATAACCACAAAGGCAATAGACTATACAACGTGGGAAAACCACTATACTGCCGATGAGGAGAACATAAACGGAGTCCGCGTGCTGCGTTTTCCTGTTGACTCCGACCGCGCCAAGGACTTCAACGAGTATAACGGCGCGTATCTTGCTCAGATAGGAGAGGGCAGGTTCGATGAGGCGGCAGAGAAGGTCTGGTTTGAAAAGCAGGGGCCGTTCTGTCCGAAAGCCGTAAAATATATCGCTGAACACAAGGACGATTACGATGTTTTCATTTTCGTCACCTATCTGTACTATCTCACAGTCATGGGAATGCCCGAAGTTGCTGGAAAATCGGTATTTATCCCGACAGCTCACGAAGAACCGTTCATTCACTTCAAGACGTTTGAAAAGCTCTTTCCCATGCCCGAGGCTTATGTATTCCTCACGGACGAGGAAAAGGAGCTTGTTCAGGGACTTTTCCACACGGAGAACATTCCCTGCCGCGTAATGGGTACGGGAGTTGACATTCCCTGTGAGCCTGACGAAAAGGCTTTCCGCAGCAAATTCGGCATAGAGGGCGAGTATCTCATTTATGTCGGACGGATCGACGAGGGAAAGAACTGCCCGATGATGTTCAGATACTTTGAGGAGTACAAAAAGCGTGATCCTCAGAGCGGACTGAAACTCGTGCTCATGGGCAAGCCCGTGTGTGACATTCCAAAGCACAAGGATATCATCAGTCTCGGATTTGTGAGCGAGGAGGACAAGTTCAGCGGGATCTCGGGCGCAAAGGCGCTTATTCTGCCGTCCAGATTCGAGAGCCTGTCGATATCCGTTCTTGAGGCGATGAGCCTTTATGTGCCCGTTATTGTGAACGGTGAGTGCGAAGTGCTCAAGGGACACTGCATAAAGAGCAACGGCGGACTTTACTACAACAGCTACTTTGAGTTTGAGGGAATCGTAAACTACATCTTCTCACACGATGCGGAATACGCCGCCATGCGCGAAAACGCAAGGAAGTATATCGACGATAATTACCGCTGGGAAGTAATTATGAAAAATTTCAGAGAGCTTATCGACAGCTTGTGTGAGGAGTAATACGGATTATGTTTATTTTGATCTGCGTTGTGGGATATATTGCTGCTCTGACGTGTTCGGTGGTGTGGTTTGAAAAGAGAAATATCGTGGAATCGGGCATTCTTGGAACTGTCCTGTGGATAATCTCGCATATATTTTCGAGCATGGGGCTTTTTGTCATTGATAAGTACACGGTTTTCAGAGCGGCGTTTGGAGCGATGGTGCTCGACCTGATACTGCTCGCGGTAACTGTGATAATACGAAGGGACAAGCCCTTCAGCATAAAGGGTCTTTTCAAGTGCGACCTTTCGCTGAAAGAGGTGCTGATACCGATACTGGTGTGCGCCGTGGCTGTGCCGTTTGCCGCAAAGAACAACGAGTTTTTCGGCATGGGGCAGGACGAGGGCGTTTACCAGACGCAGGCTGTAGGCTATATCAACGGCAATACCAAACGGCAGAAGGACTTTGACGAATACCACCTTCTTGAAACAGATGATGAGAGGACTGCGTTCGAGTTCAACGTGAGAAATCATCTCTACGGCTGGGATATAAGCTCAGCAAATTATCCAGATACGGTCTATGACTTTAATGTAAGTCCTGTTTCGGGAATCTACCACGGAATACCGAACTATTCCGCTCTCCTTGCGGCATGGGGGACTCTTTTCGGCATGGAGCACATGGCGGATATAAATATAATATTCTTCGTGTGTACCGTTTTCATGGTGTACTTTGTGTGCAGAAACCTGAAACTCAAAAAGCTCAGTTCGCTGTGTGCGTGTACGGCGGCGGCACTTGCGCCCGTGGTGATATGGGTGGCAAAAGGCTCGCTCACCGAGATGTTCCTGACGGTACTGCCGCTCACTTTCCTATATTTTATGACGGACTCCGAAAGACCTCAGCACAGGTGGCTTTCCATTGTGCCGGTCGCGGCTTTTGCCTGCTACCATGTTTCGATATTCACCATGGTGCCGATGTTCTTCATAATTTACGCGGCAATGTATCTTTTCACGCGGCAGAAGCAGTTTGCCGTGCTTATGCCGGTGCTGCTTGTCGGCTATCTCGCAAGCTTCTTCATGATGCGTCATGTTCAGCCGTTTTACACGATGAACAACTACAGGGACGTGTGTGTCGGAGTTATCGACGTTTACACCCTGCCGCTTGCCGTGTCGATAGCAGTTGCCGCAGGAGTTATTGCGTCGGCTGTATATATTTTCATTGTGCAGAGGAAAACAGCCGATGATTTCAGCGAGGAGGATATGCTCAGCAAGGCAGCCGACTCGATACTTTTCAGGATATTCCTCATTGCGCTTATAGTTTTGCCGATACTTTTCATTATTGCAAAGGGAATAATGAAGTACGAAAACTGGACGGGATTCAGCCACATCACGCTGCTCGGATTTGCAGCCAACGGCGGACTCCTGCTTGTAGTGCTCGGTATCATCTTTGCGGTCATCTTCGCCAAGGATACCGCGCAGAGCACCTCGCGCCTTATTGTTTTTGTAATGTTTTTCTACTGCATACTCGTTTACTCGGCAGTACTCAGATACGAGATAGAGTACTATTTCTACTATTCGCGCTATCTTGCTCCGTTTATCCCTATCGCGGTCATTTTCAGCGTAATGGCGCTCGACCGTTTCGGCGGCAAGCTCATCTGTCCTGTGACTGCGGCAGGACTTATCTACACAATGCCATTCGATACATACCTTCTCACTCACAGAGACGATACGCGAATGGAGTGGAGCATTATGGACGATATCACGGACTTTATTGACGAGGGCGACAGCGTTGTTGTCGGCGGTTTTTACAGAGATCTGCTGTGGCTGCCGCTCGATGATATGACTGATGTCTCGATATATCCCGAGTACCCGCGCTACACCGAATACTACGACCACGACGGCTACAGCGACGGCGGAACGCTCGACCAGTTCTACAGATTGAGCCAGAGATCCGACCGCGTTCTGCTTGTGACCGATGAGATACAGGATCCTGAGTCGTTCGACCTTGTATATACGAACAGGGTCAAGTGCTCCGAGGATACGGGAGAAAGCGTAAACAAGTTTATTCCTATGCCCGAGAGCTTTACGGAAACGGAAAAGAACATCTACGTCTACAAGTTCAACAGATACCAGCTTGAATACACCGCCGCTGATGACTACACCAAGCTTTACGGCGTTTCGGCTCTTGAGGAGACATTCTGCTGGACAAATTCCGAGATCACCGAGCTTGCCTGCGGACTTTATCCGACCGACTACGAGCTTACGATAGACCTTGCCTTTGAAATGCCGCTTGGAGCTTATCAGGACAACAACAATCAGGTCACTGTTTATCTGAACGGCAAGGATATAGGCGCAAGAACGATATCGGGCGAAAACAACGGTCAGGCACTTCACTTCTATGTAAATGAGGAAGATGTTATCGATGGCAGAAACATTCTCACCATACGCTCGGAGCTCTGGGACGTTTCACTCATAGGAAACGATGAGAGCAGGATACTGGGAATACCGCTGGAATCGGTGCACTTTGCACCCGTGTGAAAGGAAGAATAAACTTATGAAGCTGATAATTCAGATACCATGTTATAACGAAGAAAAGACACTCGAACTGGCATATAACGACCTGCCGCGGCATATTGATGGTATTGATGCTATCGAGTATCTTATCATAAATGACGGCAGCAAGGATAATACGGTCCAGCGCGCAAGGGAGCTTGGCTTTCACCATATCGTTTCGTTCAAGCGTAACAAGGGACTTGCAAAGGGCTTTATGGCGGGTATTGATGCCTGCCTCCACCTCGGAGCGGATATAATCGTCAATACAGACGCCGACAATCAGTACTGCGGCGCGGACATTGAGAAGATAGTTCGTCCTATCCTTGAAGAAAAGGCGGATATCGTCATAGGCGAGCGTCCCATTGACGATACAGAGCATTTTTCGTGGAAAAAGAAAAAGTTCCAGCACCTTGGAAGCTGGGTGGTAAGAGTTGCTTCCGGAACGGATATTCCCGATGCTCCCAGCGGATTCCGTGCATATTCAAGGGACGCGGCACTCCGCCTTAACGTAGTCAACGAGTACACCTACACTCTTGAGACCATTATTCAGGCAGGCAACAACAAGACTGCCATGATATCTGTTCCGATAAGGACCAATCCCGAAACGCGTCCGTCAAGACTCTTTTCAAGTATGTGGAGATACATGAAGCGCTCCTCAACGGTAATTACGCGCTCATTTGTAATGTATAAGCCGCTCAAATTCTTCTCGGCGCTCGGCGGCATACTCTTGCTTATCGGACTTATTCTCGGAATACGCTTTCTTGTGTTCATGGCAATGGGAGACGGTGACGGGCACATACAGTCGCTGATCCTTGTGGCGATAATGCTTATGATGGGATTCCAGACCATTGCCATAGGTCTGCTCGGCGACACTATCGCGGCAAACAGAAAGCTCCTTGAGGACGTTCAGTACCGCGTAAGAAAAATGGAATGCGCTCAGCCTGACGATAGTGAAAGCGGCACAAAGTAAGAGATGAAGCTGAAAAAACTGATAAAATTCATCGGAATGCCGCTTATGGTGTTCGCGTTCGTGTTCATTATAAAAAAGCTTATAGATATGGATATCGACATATCGCTTTTCCGGTCTGCATCGGTTACAGCGGCACTTATCATAGCCGCTTTCGGACTTACCGTGGTCATCATCACGGGAACTTTTCCGTGGACGGTGTTCACACAGTCGCTCTCGCAGAAGAAGATACCGTTTGCAACGGCTGTTCCGATATACACACAGTCGAATATCCTGAAGTATATCCCGGGAAATGTTTTCCAGTATGTCGGCAGGAACAAGCTTGCTTTTGACATGAACATCAGTCACGTTGACGTAGCCTGTGCGACCATTCTCGACATTATTTTCTGCCTCATCTGGACGGGACTCATATCAGTCGCGCTTTTGGGGGGGAAAATTGCCGAAATGCTTGGCAAGTACGGCAGGAATATCCTCATTGTCGGCTGTATCGGCGTGGCTGCGGTCATTGCGGTCGCAGTTGTGATAAAGCTGAAATTCGCCGATAAGGTCAGGGAGTACCTTTCGCGCTATGAAAAAGCTTTCCAAAAGGAAAACCGCGGAAAATTCATGCAGGGAGCGTTCTACTATCTTTTCCACAATGCATTTCTCGCGGTAATGTACTTTTTCTGTCTGAAGCTCATAATGGGCGATACTCTGCCGGTAAGTGATATTTTTGCTCTGACCGGAGCATACCTGTTCGCGTGGATAATCGGCTTCATTACCCCCGGCGCTCCGGGCGGGATCGGTATTCGTGAGGGTGTTATGATCTTTGCCTGCGGGGATAAGTATTCCGACAAGGTGGTGCTTTTCGTCCTTGTCATGAGAATTTCCTCTATCATCGCAGATATAACGGGTTTCCTGATCGGAAAGATATGGCTTGCCGTTCAGAGAGCCAAAGCAGTCAGCGATTGACCGCTGACCACAACATTGGAGGAGTTGGCTTGTTCGGAAACATTAGGAGAGACATAAGACTTATAAAAGAGCGTGATCCTGCGGCAAGGAGCGCAATTGAGGTACTTCTGACCTACCCGAGCCTTACCGCGATAAGGAGCTACCGTATCGCACACTGGTTTCATATCCGCGGAATGAAAACGATAGCTCGTATGATATCACAGCGCGCCCGAAACCGCACTGGCATTGAGATACACCCCGGAGCGACTATCGGAAAGGGGCTGTTCATCGACCACGGAATGGGCGTTGTCATCGGCGAGACTGCGGTCGTGGGAAACAACTGCCTGCTGTATCAGGGCGTAACGCTCGGCGGTACTGGCAAGGACAAGGGCAAGCGTCACCCGACTCTCGGGGACAATGTTCTGGTCGGCTCGGGAGCAAAGGTACTCGGCCCGTTTACTGTCGGTAACAATGTCAAGATCGCAGCGAATGCGGTCGTGCTCAGCACGATCCCAGATAACTGCACGGCTGTGGGAGTTCCTGCAAGAGTCGTGAAAATGAACGGAAAGAGAGTTTGTCCCGTGACAAGCGACATTGACCAGATCCATATTCCCGACCCTGTTTCGCTCGAACTATGCCGCCTTCACGCAGAAGTGGATTCGCTCAGAAAAGAGCTTTCAAAGCTGAAAGGGGAGCGGAAATGAAAATAATAAAGCACCCGTTTGCAGATTCGGTCGACAGCGCGGTAAAGAACGACCTGCCCATGCTCGCAGCGATATCTTTCAGCGGCGAGACGGCGATAGTTGCTCCGTCTGAGTCAGTCTGCTGCCACGAGGAGCTTCTCGGAGAATTCGGGGTCGGCGCGAAAAGCTTTTTCCTCCTGCGTTTCAACAGCAGGACAGCGGACTGGAGCTTTGACTGCCCCGATGAATACAAGTACATTTCTCAGCGCAGCGAACAGCTTGCTGAGTACTATAAGGACGGCGCGAGGATAATTCCGGAGTTTCTGGTGATGTTCGGCTATTTTTCGCGGCTGAACATTCTCAATGCACCGTCCGGTATATGGGATTTCTGAAAATACGAAAGGAAGAAATATTATGCAGCTTTACAATTCGTTATCGCATAAAAAGGAGGAGTTTGTTCCCCACGAGGCGGGAAAGGTAAGTATGTATACCTGCGGCCCTACCGTTTACCACTACGCGCATATTGGCAATCTGCGCAGCTATATCATGGAGGACGTTCTTGAGAAGTATCTGCGCTTCATGGGTTATGACGTTAAGCGCGTAATGAACATCACCGATGTCGGACACCTCACAAGCGACGGCGATACGGGCGACGACAAGATGCTGAAGGGCGCAAAGCGCGAGCACAAGACTGTCATGGAGATAGCAAAGTTCTACACGGACGCATTTTTCGCCGACTGTGCAAAGCTCAATATAAAGACCCCCGATGTTGTAGTTCCTGCGACGACTTATATTGACGAGTTTATCCGCGTGATAGAGACTCTCATGGATAAGGGCTATGCCTATGAGGCAGGCGGAAACATCTACTTTGACACGTCAAAGCTTGAAAAGTACTATGTTTTCAACGATTTCAAGGAGGAAGATCTCGCTGTCGGAGTCCGCGAGGGCGTTGAGGAGGACGAAAACAAGCGCAATAAGGCTGACTTCGTTCTGTGGTTCACCAAGTCAAAGTTTGACGATCAGGAACTCAAATGGGACAGCCCGTGGGGCGTGGGATATCCCGGCTGGCACATTGAGTGCTCCTGCATAAGCATGAAGAACCTCGGCGAATACCTCGATATCCACTGCGGCGGGATCGACAACGCCTTTCCGCACCACACCAATGAGATCGCGCAGTCCGAGGCTTATCTCGGACACAAGTGGTGCAATTACTGGTTCCATGTGCTCCACCTGAACACAAACAGCGGCAAGATGAGCAAGTCAAAGGGAGAGTTTCTCACAGTCTCGCTGCTTGAGGAAAAGGGCTATAAGCCGATAATTTACCGTTGGTTCTGCCTGCTTTCGCATTACAGAAAGTCGCTGGTGTTCTCATGGGAGAATCTCGACAACGCGCGCACATCTTATAACAAGCTTGTTGAAAAGATCGCGCCGCTTACTGCTGAAAACGGCGGTGACATCGACAGCGCGGAGTTTGAACGGCTCAGAAAGAACTTCACGGACGCTCTCGACAACGACCTTAACACTTCGCTTGCGGTAACAGCTGTTTACGATGTGCTCAAATCCAAGACAAATGCTGCCACCAAGCTCGCGCTCATTGACGAGTTTGACAAGGTTCTCGGTCTTGATCTCACAGCGAACGCGAAGGAACTTGCGGAGCAGGCAGCCTCGGCTTCGAGCGATATCCCGTCAGAAGTCCTCGAACTTGTCGAGCAGCGCAAGGCGGCACGAAAGGACAAGAATTTCGCACTCGCAGACGAACTTCGCGGCAGGATCGCGGAACTCGGCTACGAGGTAAAGGAGACCCGTCAGGGAACAGAAATAAATAAGCTGTAAGAATTTGTATCGGCGGGAGCAGCGCTTATCCGCTGAATACAGGAAATAATAATTTCAAGGGTATCCGCAGGTTTGCAGGTACCCTTGCTTTTATGTCCGCAGATGATCGGAGCGGCTTGCATATGGGCTGAAAATGCGTTATAATATAACATAAGGCAACAGCGCAAAGCCGTAAGGAGTACTTTGTGCGTTAAGGAGGATAATATGAAAAGATACCTTTCAACTATACTGCTGACACTTGCGGCAGTGGTTTCGTGCATTTTTGTCGGCTGCGATATTGAGACATATCTCGCGGACAGCTCCTCGCAGACCAATGTCAGCACAGGTGCGTATAACGAGACATCGGCGTATTCTGCCGACGAGACAAATACTGCGGCTGAAACTTCGTCTGCTGACGATCCTTACGTTGAGTATCACTTCCGCACGGAAAATCAGCTCATGCAGCACTTTCAAAAGCACGGCAGCGAGTTTGATGAGAGCTTCGGCTATGAAACCGCCGCCGACTACGAAAAGGGCGCGAGCGATGTTATCAACGACTCCGATTCGCTTTTCAAATACGAAGCTGAGGACGGTGACGGCGTTTATTACCTTGAGGGCACAAATGAGTTCGTCATTCTCTCGACAGACGGCTATATCCGTACATATTTTCGTCCGACCGCAGGCAAAAGCTACTTCGACAGGCAATGACCCGTTCCACGGCATATATGCAGATTTACGGCAAATTCTGCTGAATACTGCGTAAAAATGCCTGCCATGCGGCAGTCCGCCCGCGTTATCACCCGAAAGGAGCAAAAATGAACCCAAGACTTCCATATCTGCGTGACAAGACTTCGAGGCTGACTACTGCCCCGGGAGTTTACCTGATGAAGAATAAGAGCCACGAGATAATATATATAGGAAAGGCAAAGAATCTCAAAAACCGCGTCACGAGCTATTTCCGTGAGAATCCCGACCACACGCCGAAGGTCGCGGCAATGGTGTCGAACGTGTACGACTACGACTATATCGTAGTTGACTCCGAGTACGAGGCGCTGCTGCTCGAATGCAGCCTTATCAAGCAGCACAAGCCAAAGTACAATATCCTGCTGAAAGACGACAAGGGCTATCATTATATACGCATTTCGGACGAGCCTTTTCCGCGGCTTACTACCGAAAAGAATACCCAGAAACCCGGAGAGTACCTCGGCCCGTACATGAGCGGATTTGTCCCTAAGCAGGCGGTCTATGAGGCGAACCGTGTTTTCATGCTCCCGACCTGCCACAAGAAGTTCCCGCAGGATTTCGGCAAGGGCAGACCCTGCCTGAATTATCACATCAAGACCTGCATGGGACTGTGCCGTGGATATATCAGCGAAAAAAACTACAACGCGACCATAAAACAGGCGGTCGAATTCATCAAGAACGGCAGTACAGAGTCTGTCGAGCGAATGGAGAGCGAGATGAACGCGGCTGCCGAGGCGCTTGATTTCGAGAAAGCGGCAATGCTCCGCGACCGTATAGCCGCCATGAAGAAAGCGTCCGAAAAGCAGAAGATAATCAACAACGGCGTTGAGACTGCCGATATTATCGCCTCTGCTGAGTTTTATGACGGGATCTATATTTCCGTGCTTATGTACCGTGCAGGCAGGCTCTATGACAAGGCAGTCTACGAGTTTGATATCCCCGACAGCGGCGAGGATATCCTCACGCGGTTTATGACGCAGTTTTACTACGGAAAGAGCGGTATTCCGCGGAATATCATCATTGAGCGCATTCCTGCCGATGAGGAGCTGATAAGTGAATTCCTCGAAAGGCAGTCGCTGCACAAGGTAACGCTCCACGTTCCGCAAAAGGGCAGACAGGCGGAACTGCTGCGGCTTGCAAAGAATAACAGCGCCGAGTATGCCGCGCTGAAAAACGACCGAACGGGCAAGGAGATAATCGCGTTGGAGGAACTTGGCAGGAGTCTCGGACTTGAAAAGCCGCCCAAGTACATTGAAGCCTACGATATCTCGAACCTCTCGTCAGAGTCGATGGTTGCGGGCATGGTGGTTTTCGAGGACGGCAGACCGCTGAAAAAGGCGTACAAGCGCTTTTCGGTCAAACAGCAGGAGCACCAGAACGACTACGGCAGTATGCAGGAAGTCCTTCGCCGCCGTCTTATGCATATCGTCAGCGGCGAGGGTGACGAATACTTCACGCGTATCCCCGACCTGATACTCCTTGACGGCGGCAAGGGACACGTTAACGCTGTCGCGCCGATACTCCGCGAACTCGGGCTGAATATTCCGCTTTTCGGCATGGTCAAGGACAATAAGCACCGCACCCGTGCAATTGCCACAGGCGGCAAGGAGATACAGATAAACGGTCTGAAAGCGGCGTTCAATCTCGTTACGCGTATTCAGGACGAAGTCCACCGCTATTCGGTAAGCTATATGCACTCAAAGCACAAGAAAAAGACCTACGCCTCGGAGCTTACTACAGTAAAGGGCGTGGGCGAGAAGAAAGCCGCCAAGCTTATGATAGCCTACAAGACCAAGGAAAAACTGCGCGAGGCTACCCCCGAACAGCTTGCTTCAGTGGCAGGAGTGAATGCCGATGTGGCGCAGGAGCTTTGGGAGCTTATCCGGTCAATGTAAGAACAAGTTCCAAGCCAACCGCGGACGCTTTTGCTGTAATGTTAAATTCAGGTTAAATCTAAGCAAATCCTATTGACTATATGCGGATTTCACCTATAATATAAAGTGTATCTTTAAGTTATAGGAGCAACATATCATGGATGAAAAGTTTTCGATTTTCAACATCTTCACCCTTCTGGGCGGACTCGCATTCTTCCTTTACGGAATGAACGTAATGTCCACAGGACTTGAAAAACTCACGGGCGGCAAACTGGAGATAGCTCTCCAGAAAATGACTTCAAACATATTCAAGGCTATTCTGTTCGGAATGGGCGTGACCATTGCAGTCCAGTCATCTTCCGCAGTAACGGTAATGATGGTCGGCTTTGTAAACTCGGGCATTATGACGCTTGAACAGACTATCGGAGTCTGTTTCGGCTCGAACATTGGTACGACATTCACCGCATGGATACTCTGTCTCGGCGACGTAAAGGACACAGGAGTCGGCGGCGTGATGAGCTTCATTCTCAAAATGCTGAATCCCGATGCTTTTTCTCCGCTTCTTGCCCTCATCGGAATCATCATGATAATGATGTCCAAGAAGAACAAAAGAAAGGATATCGGACGCATTCTCGTGGGATTTTCGGTTCTCATGACCGGTATGGCGCTCATGTCCTCCTCCGTTGAACCGCTCAAGGAATCAGAGCAGTTCAAGAGTATGCTTACCGCTTTTGAAAATCCTGTGCTCGGCGTACTTGTCGGAGCAGCTTTTACGGGGATCATTCAAAGCTCTGCCGGCTCTATCGGTATACTCATGACATTCTCACAGCTTGATACTCTTACATGGAGCATGGCTTTCCCGATAGTCATGGGCTGCAACATCGGTACCTGCGTAACTTCTCTTATTGCAGCATTCGGCGTAAGCAAGAACGCAAAGCGCGTTTCATGCTTCCATATCCTCATAAATGCGATAGGAACACTCGTTATCCTGCCGGTAGTCTTTATCCTTGAAAAGTTTACGGGATTGTCAGAGATAATGAACTCTACCGTAGGCTATGTCGGGATCGCCGTAATGCACACTATTTTCAACGTTGCTATAACGGTAATATTCCTGCCGTTCACCAAGCAGCTCGTGGCTCTCTCAAAAATCATTATCCGCGACGGCAAGGACGATGACGAGGACGACGATAAGAAGATCATCGGCCTTGACGAGAGACTTCTCAAGACTCCCTCTGTAGCAGTTGAAGCCTGCCGCAATGCCACGGTAAAAATGGCTGAGCTTACAAAGGACACAATAGTTTCCGCACTCAATATACTTACCGCGTATGATCCGGAAAAAGCCAAGTCTGTTATCAAGCACGAGGACTTGATAGACCAGTACGAGGATAAGATAAACGGTTATCTTGTAAAAATTTCAAGGAGCAGCGTAACAGGACACGACAGCCGAATGGTTTCCAAGATGATGCACTGTACGGGCAACTTCGAGCGTATCTCAGACCACGCTGTAAATCTCGTGGAATCGGCTCAGGAAATGTACGAAAAGGGCATAAACTTCTCGCAGGAATGCCTCAACGAGCTTAACGTCATAACGGACGCTATCACGGAAAACATAAATAAAGCGTTTGAAACTTACACTCTGAACGACCTCGCCGAGGCTCACAAGATAGAACCCCTTGAAGAAGTGGTTGACGGACTCAGCACAGAGCTTAAAAACCGTCATATCCGCCGCCTCCAGAATGACGAGTGTACCGTTGAGCTTGGATACATCTTTCAGGATATCCTCACGAACCTTGAGAGAATATCCGACCACTGCTCCAACATCGCAGGCTGTATCATCGAGACCGACGAAAAGACGAATATCCACGCGTATCTGCACGATGTAAAGGAGAATGACGAGACGTTCCGCAGGGAATACCAGACCTACGCACAGCAGTACTTCCCGCGTCTTTCGGACTACACTCCCACTGTTAAATAATGAGAACTGCGCAATATTGTACAATTCTCACAAATAACGCATAAAAATTTGTTCTGCTTTTTTTGGCAAACCACTTGCAAATTATCAAGATCCGTGGTATAATATTAAAGCTAATTGAATTATAACGGCTAAACCGTCAAACATAATCACTCGGAGGTATTTAATATGTCATTACTGGAAATAATCATGGGAATCGTGATACTTGTACTGAGCGTTGTTACTGTTATCGTTTGTCTCTCTCAGGATCAGAAGTCGCAGGACAGTATGTCGGCGGCTCTTACAGGTGCAAGCACGGATTCATTTTACGGTCAGCACGAGGGCAGATCAAAGGAAGCAATACTTAATAAGATTACAAGAGCTCTTTCGATTATTCTTTTCATCGCTGTGCTCGTTGTCAACATCATACCGCTTTTCACAGACAAGTAATCCCAAGCCCCGTGACTATGTCATGGGGCTTTTTGTTCATAACACGGATACTGCATTCCCTGCGGCTGAGCCCGCCGTGCAATGCAGAAGAAAGGAGAAAAAATGGCCGGAGGAAAGTCAAAGAAAAAGAGATCATCAGTTAAAAAGGATCCCGCAGGATCCAGCGTGGAAACATATAAAAACAAGATCGTCACTTTTCTGAAAAAGCATGACAAGAAAACCATGCAGCTCTCGCAGCTTGAGGCTAAGTGCAGAACCAAAAAGGGCGGACGCGAGAACTTCGCGGAGGCTTTTTCACAGCTTCGCACAGAGGGCGTTGTCATGGTCAGAAAGGGCATGAATGTTGCCCTTTGCTCGCGGATGAACGTGTTTGCCGGAACTGTCTCGCGTTTGAGCAGAACTTTCGGTTTTGCAACGTCCGACAGCGGCACGGAATACTTCATTCCCGGAAAGTTCATGCTCGGTGCAATGCCCGGAGACAGGGTGCTGATCTCCGAGATAGTGTCGCGCACGGACGAGCCTGAGGGCGAAGTCGTTGATATTCTCAGTTTCGGCTCGCAGGAGCTTACCGGAAATATCGTCTATGACTCGGATATCCCGTATCTCGTGCCCGATACGGCTTCAAACAGCCACCTTTCCATTGACGCGGCGCAGAGCGTTCCCTTTGAGGCAGGCGACAAGGTGCTTGCGGAGATAACTCACCGCGGCCGCCGTCATGCCGAGCACAAGGTCAGAATAGTTTCTGTTTTCGGCAGCTCCGACAAGGCTGCCTCATGCGCAGAGGCTATCGTAGCTCTCCACGGCGTACAGACCGAATTTTCGGAGGAAGTCCTCAAAGAGGCGCGTAAGATCGCCGAGGGAGGCATACAGGAGTATAACTTCAACAACCGCGAGGATCTGCGCGGAATGACCATTTTTACCATTGACGGCGCAAGCTCGAAGGATCTCGATGACGCGGTGTCTGTTGAAAAGACTGACAACGGTTGGAAACTCGGGGTTCATATCGCCGATGTTTCGCACTATGTAAGGGGCAACAGCGCTCTCGACAAGGAGGCTATGTCGCGCGGAACGAGCATTTATTACGCCGACAAGGTTATCCCGATGCTGCCGAAGGAGCTTTCCAACGGTATCTGTTCGCTCAATCCGAACGAGGACAGGCTTACGCTTTCGGCGTTCATGGAGCTTGACAAGAGCGGCGAAATGCTCTCATACCGCTTTGCAAAGAGCGTTATCCGTTCGAGGGTAAAGGGCGTGTACACCGAGATAAACGCGATCCTGAAGGGAGAGGAAACTCCCGAGATCGCCGAAAAATACAGCGGAGTCCGCAATGAGATAGCGCTTATGAACGAGCTTGCGGATATCCTCATCGAAAAGAAAAAGCGCCGCCACGCGCCCGAGATCGACACGACCGAGAGCATTCTCGTCATTGATGAAAACGGCGTGTGCTGTGACGTTCTTCCCCGCGAAAGGGGCAAGGCTGAGTGTATCATAGAGGAATTCATGCTTACTGCAAACGAAGCCGCCGCCAAGCTTGCGAGGGAGAAGAAAGTTCCGTTCGTGTACCGCATACACGAAGCTCCGCCCGAGGAAAAGGTAGAGAGGCTGCATGAAGTCCTGCCCAAACTCGGCTTTGAGTGTCCGCAGTTCAACGAATTCAAGCCTGTTCACGCAGGTATGATACTTGAACAGGCGCGCGGTACGGACAAGTTCGAGGCGGTGAACCTCATGGTTCTGCGCTCAATGGCAAAGGCGAAGTATTCGACCGAGCCGCTGGGACACTTTGGCCTCGTGCTTGAGGATTATGCGCATTTTACTTCGCCGATCCGCCGCTATCCCGACCTTGCGATACACCGTATAATCACCGATATCCTTGCAGGCTACGGCAGCGAGTGGCTCAACAAGCGCTACGGCGGATTTGCTGCAAATTCCGCAGAACGCTCCTCAGCGGCAGAACTGAGGACGGTCGCGATCGAGCGCGAGTGCGATGACTGCTACATGGCGGAATACATGAAGGCGCACATCGGCGAGAGCTTTACCGCAAGGATCTCGGGCGTTACCGAATTCGGATTCTACGCGGAACTTCCCAATACTATAGAAGGGCTTATCCACATCAGAACTCTGCCGGAGGGAGAATACGACTATTCGGAACCGGTCTCTCTTACAGAAAAATTCAGCGGAGTCACCTATACCCTCGGCATGGAGGTAAAGGTTATCTGCTCGGCAGTTGACGTAAACAGCGGACGAATAGATTTCGTCCTTGACAGTGAGGAACAGGAGGATTAACATGAAAAAAACATTGTGTCTGTTATCAGCACTTACCGCCGCGGCTCTTGCTTTGGCAGGCTGTGAAAAGAAAGCTGTTGATGAAACATCTTCAGCTTCCCCCGTAAACGAAACCACCTCTGCCGCAGACACGGCAGGAGATACAAACGCAGAGCCTGACCCGCTCGCTCCCACAGAAGAAAGCACCGAGGCTGAAAACGAGCCTGTTGTAAACGGTGTGAGCACGGTAGTGACGGGCGGCGGCGATCTTTCGACCACGACCACGGACTCAGCGGAACAGCCCGACCCGCTCGGCGGCGGAGCTTTCCAGTATGACGCTTACGGCGCAGTTGTTTTCAACGAGGATTACACCACCCAGAGCGACAGCGTTCTTATGGCGGCAGCACAGGCTCTTTACGAGTCGGCTTGTCAGACCCAGTGGAATTTCACGGTCGGCTGTCCCTACAGCGTTGACATGGACAACTATATCGAAAACGAATTCGGCTGGCAGTTCCACCTTATAAATGACGGAGTTACCACTTCTTTAGCCGATGTCGAGAGTGATTACTATAAGGTTTTCAGCGACCGTTACCCGAATCCGCTTTCAGAGGTGTACTGTGACGGAACTGACGGAGTTTATGCTCTCGGAGCGGAACGCGGAATGAATATTTTCTATGCATATTCGCAGGTCACTTCTATCGACAGCCGCAGCGGCGATGAGATATTCTTCACCGTTGTAAGCCACTATGACGGCTCGGACAGAACGGGTGAAGCCTATGACGAATCGCAGACTTTCTCCGCAGTTATCGGCGAGGACGGAGTCTGGCGCGCAGGACAGTTCACTCTCCCATACTAAGACTTACTTTAAAGTACCCGAATTCTGTTCGGTTACTTTTTTATATCCGATGAACCGCTCCTTTGCTTGACGTATCGGGTGTAAAGTGGTATAATAAAATGATTGCCGATATAAGGCGAATTATCGACAACTATTGATTAAAGGAGATGCAAAAATTGGGTAAATATTTTGGCACAGACGGTTTCAGGGGAAATGCTAACGAAAATCTCACAGCAGACCACGCTTATAAGGTAGGTCGCTTTCTTGGTTGGTACTATGGTGAATTGAAAAGACGCAGCGGAGATGATACTCCCGCTCGTATTGTTATAGGTAAGGACACACGCCGTTCAAGCTATATGTTTGAGTATTCACTTGTCGGCGGACTCACGGCTTCGGGTGCCGACGCATATCTGCTCCATGTTACCACAACGCCCTCGGTGGCATATATTTCGCGTGTTGACAGTTTCGACTGCGGAATCATGATCTCCGCGAGCCACAATCCCTATCACGATAACGGTATCAAGCTTATCAACGGTAACGGCGAGAAAATGGAGGACTCCGTCATTGAGCTTGTTGAAGCTTATCTTGACGGCAGACTTGAGGCTTTCGGCGAAAAGTTCACCGAGATACCTTTTGCAACGGGCGCAAAGATCGGCAGAAGCGTCGACTATATTTCCGGCAGAAACCGCTATGTCGGCTATCTCATCTCTCTCGGAATGTACTCTTTCCGCGGCATGAGGATAGGTCTGGACTGCGCGAACGGTTCTTCGTGGAATATCGCAAAGGCAGTTTTTGACGCTCTCGGCGCTGAGACTCACGTTATAAATGCCGAGCCGAACGGAACAAACATCAATAACAACGCAGGCTCTACCCATATTGAAGTTTTGCAGAAGTACGTTGTTGAGAACGGTCTTGACGCAGGATTTGCCTACGACGGAGACGCAGACCGCTGTCTCTGCGTTGACGACAAGGGTGGGATCATTACAGGCGACCATATCCTCTACATATACGGCAGATACATGAAGGAGCGCGGCCGCCTCATCAACAACACCGTTGTTACCACAGTAATGTCTAATTTCGGACTTTACAAGGCATTTGACGAGATTGGCGTTGAATACGCAAAGACCGCTGTCGGCGACAAATATGTTTACGAATACATGAAAGAACATGACTGCTGCCTCGGAGGAGAACAGTCGGGACACATCATTTTCTCAAAGTATGCGTCAACGGGTGACGGAATTCTCACAAGTCTCAAGATGATGCAGGTCATCATGTCGCGCGGCAAGAAGCTCAGCGAACTTGCAGCTCCGCTCGTGGTTTATCCGCAGGTCCTTGAAAACGTAAGAGTAAAGGATAAGTCCGCGGCTCAGGCTGATCCGGAGGTTCAGGCTGCCGTTAAGGCTGCTGCCGAAGCTCTCGGCGACACCGGCAGGATACTCGTCCGCGAGAGCGGTACAGAGCCGCTCGTCCGCGTTATGGTCGAGGCAGAGAACGAGGATATCTGCCACAAGTACGTTGACTCGGTCGTTGACATTATCAAGAAGAACGGACACACGATATAAGATCATTTCTAAGCATACCAGTGCACATAAAGGTGAATTATTATGAAAAAACAGGCTTTTAATCCATATCTCCCACTCTATGCCTATATTCCCGATGGAGAACCGCATCTTTTCGGCGACAGGGTGTATATTTACGGTTCATGCGACAAGGAGGGCGGCGAGACCTTCTGCATGGGCGATTACACGGTTTATTCCGCTCCTGTCGATGATCTTGCCGACTGGAGACAGGAGGGCGTTATTTACCGCGCCGAGCAGGATCCCGACTATGGTGAGCGTAAGTATATGTATGCTCCCGATGTGGTTCAGGGCAATGACGGCAGGTATTATCTGTACTACTGTATGTCGGGCAGTTTCGGATTCGGCGGCTATTACGGCCCTATCTCCGTTGCGGTTTGCGATACTCCTGCCGGAAAGTACGAGTATCTCGGCTTTGTGAAGTATCCCGATGGCACTCCCATGAAGAAGTATGTCTGCTTTGATCCGTGTGCCTTCAATGATAACGGAACTATCCGTATCTACTACGGCACGCAGTTTCAGAACGAGACAAATGACGTTCTCGCGGCAGACGAAGCAAAGCTTAAAGAGGTAATGCAGCGTTTCGGCAAGACTGCCGAGGAGATACTCGCGACAGAGGACAATGTAAACGGCGCTTGCATGGCAGTCCTTGAGGACGATATGCTCACAGTAAAGGGCGAGCCGTGCCACATTATCCCATACGAGGCGGATTTCGGGGGACATGAGTTCTTTGAGGCAAGCTCCATGCGCAAGGTGGGCGATAAGTACTATTTTGTCTACTCCTCGCAGAAAAACCACGAGCTTTGCTATGCGGTAAGCGACCGTCCCGACGGTGGATTCGCCTATGGCGGAACTATCGTCTCAAACGGTGACGTAGGTCTCAACGGCAGGACTGATGAGGAAAGGCTCAACATGACGGGCACTACCCACGGCAGTATCATTGAAATAAACGGCGAGTGGTATGTTTTCTACCACCGTCTCACGCACAAGTCAGACTACAGCAGACAGGGCTGTGCGGAGAGGATAGAGATAGCTCCGGACGGAAGCATAAAGCAGGTCGAGGTGACTTCATGCGGACTCAACGGCGGCGCACTTATCGGAAAGGGCAGCTATCCCGCGGCTATTGCCTGCAACATCACAAACGGTCATATGCCCCACGGCTCGAATAAGATATACACCGACAGCTTCCCGAACGTAAATCACGCAGTCAGAGCTGACGGCGAGGTCGAGCGCTTTATTGCCGAGATAAGCAGCGGCACGCTCATAGGATACAAGTATTTCAGCTTTGAGGGCGCAAAGAGTATCACTTTAACAGTCAGGGGAAAGGGCAGCGGCAGAGTTTCAGTCCGCACAGCCGCTGACGGAGACGAGGTCGCGTCCGTGAATATTTCCGCAGCCGATGACTGGACTGAATTTTCTGCTCCGCTCAGCATTGCGGACGGAGTTTTCCCGATATATCTCGTTTTCGACATTGACGGTGAGACTGCTCTCAGGGACATCAGCTTTGAGTAACGGGCAAGTTGTAGATTCTGTCAAATGAATGCATAGGCGGATATCCTTATTTGGATAAATACTGGAAAACTGCTGAAAAAACTTGACTTGCCGCTTTTTCGGTGGTAAAATTAGTGGTGCAGCACCGTGGGGAAATGTCGGTGTTTTTAGTAAATAACAGCGGAGGAACACTCCTGCTGATGGAATTTTGCATAAAACAACGGAGGTAAAAATGGCTAAAAAAGATGAGCGTAGTCTCAATATTACAATAAAAAATCAGGAGGAAGAAAAGGGAAATCTCCTTATCTCCATATCTGATGTGCTGAAAAACATGAAGCGTTATCTCGCTGTATGGTTAGTTGCGGCAATTGTTTTCGGAATCATCACAGCCTGCTATGTAAGCTACAAGACCTCGTCGTATTCTGCGCCGATCAATGCGCTCGTAAGCTTCAGCTATGACGGCATCGAAAAGGGTAAAGACCCCTCGGGCAGAGATTTTGATATCAACTCTGTCAAGAATCCTACCGTTGTAACAGCAGCACTTACCGAGCTTAACATGGATATCAGCCACCTTGACGGCATCAGAGAGGGCATCACTTTCAGCGGATTTATCCCCGAGGACGCTATCAACAGGATCACGGCTTACAAGAGCGTTTACGAATCAGGCGCAAACGGAAGCCTCAGCGCGGCTGAAGCAATGCTTGACGTGACATATTATCCCACCAAGTTTGAGATAAACTTTGATTACAGCAAGTCGGGTCTTTCAAGAAAAGACGGCGTTCAGGTGCTCAATCAGATACTTGAGTGCTACAAGGATTACTTCTACGACCAGTACGGTTTCAACAGCTCTCTCGGTATCGCTGTTCCTGCGGTCTCCTACACAGATTATGACTACGCGGAGCAGGTAGACGTATTCAGAACAACGCTTGAAACTCTTGAAAGATACATCAAGCAGCTTGCAAACGATGATACGACACTTTTCCGTTCAACAGCCACAGGCTACACATTCAACGACCTCTATCAGGCGGCTACAACTATCGAGAGCATTGACCTTGACAGAATTTCTTCCTACATCAGCGTAAACAACATCACAAACGACAAGGAAGCTTCCATAGCGTACTATGATTACAGAATAGAAAACCTTACCCGTACTCAGGCTCAGCTTGAGGAGCGCCTTGCCTCGGTGAACGCATCGATCGCACAGTACCAGAAGGACGCGGTAATAATCCTCAACGGCGGCGATTCTCCCGATGCGTCATACACACAGACCTCGGATGAATACGATAAGCTTTTCGAGAATTACAACAGCATTTCGACCGACCTTGCAAGTACAAAGCAGAATATCGAGTTCTACAAGGCGAGAAGAGAGGCTCTCAACGGCGACAGGAATGCTACTTCCAAGCAGAAGGAGCAGGTCGAGGCAGACCTTGCGTCACTCAGCGAAAAACTCAGCAATCTCGTTTCTCTTACGGAGCAGACTGCCGATGAATACTACGAGGACGTTGCATTTGCAAATGCCTACAGCATTCTCGTGCCCGCGGTAAACAGCGCCGGAGCTACTCTCCATTCGATAATCAGCTCGTGCCTTATGCCTGTTATCATGGTCGAGGCGCTCGTGTTCGTTGTTTACCTGATCGCGGCATTTGTTAAGTCGCTCAAACTCAAGCCTAAAAAGAAAGCGGCAGAGGGTGACGACGATGATGAAGCAGCAGAGTCGGAAGAAGCGGCTGAGGCTGTTGCAGAGGTCATAGAGGAGGTTTCCGCAGAGGAAACTGACAAGACCGAAACTAAAAAGAAAAAGTAAAACAATTAAGATAAAGACCGGTATCCACATCTGCGGATACCGGTTTTTGGTTTATTGCTATAGTACTATAATTAAAGAGGTTTGTGCGAAATAATTTTATAAGACTATTGCAAAATGTAGATAAATGATGTATAATAGTGAATAGTATTAAAATCGGGTATTTTGGCTTCCGCCGCCCGAAAAAGGAGGAACAACATTGGCTAAATCAAAAGCCTCTGCCGCTAAGCCGAAGAAAAACAGCTTCAGCACAGCGCAGAGAAAAAAAACGGTTGGGAATGTAAAACCCCAACGCACCGCCGCAGATGTGATAGCCGAGAAAAGAGGAAACAAGTACAAGCCGCTGTATTACCTTGCAGCGTTCTTTATTCCGTTTTTTCTTACGCTTATCGCGTACATCAACTTTGATGTTTATCCGTTCGGCGATCGCTCCGTGCTTACGCTCGACCTGAACGGTCAGTACATCTACTACTTTGAGGCACTCAGAAAGGCTTTCTGGGGCGACGGAAGTGTATTCTATAGCTGGAGCCGAAACCTCTCGGGCGGATTTATGGGTATTATCGGCTACTACCTTGCAAGCCCGTTCACGCTTATTGTAATGCTCCTGCCGAGAAAGATGATCCTCGAAAGCATTATGATAATGCAGATGTGCAAGGTCGGAGCCGCAGGTCTGACTTTCTGCATTTATGCGCAGAAGTCCAAGGGACTCAAGCCCCTCCAGTCGCTGCTGTTTTCAAATATGTACGCTATGATGGCTTACATAGTTATCCAGCTCATCGACCCGATGTGGATAGACGGCCCTATATTCCTGCCGCTTATCATTCTCGGCGTCGAGTATCTCATTGACGACGGCAGAAAGATAAACTACATTATCCCCACAGCGCTCATGTTCATTGCAAACTTCTATATCGGATTCATGATCGCTATTTTCGTGGCGCTTTACTTTATCTACTATCTTTTCTTCGGAAAGACGAAAAAGTACAAGGACGCGGCTGAATACGCAAAAACTATCGGTGTAATGGTCGGTTCTACGGTAGTTGTCATGATGTGCAGCATTATCATGATACTGCCAGTGTACAACGCTCTTGCACTCGGTAAGTTTGACTTCTCCGTACCGGACTACAGCTTTAAAACAATGTTCAACCCCATTGAGCTTGTGGCTTGTATGCTCCCGAACCAGTACTACTCGGTAAATGTTGATACAGGTACGGGATTCTACGGCAGACCCGAGATCTACTGCGGAGTTCTGACATTCATGCTGCTGCCGATGTACGCATTCAACAAGAAGATCAAGGCTAACAGAAAGATAGGTCACGGACTTCTCCTGTTCGTGCTCCTGTTCAGTATGTACATCAAGCCTATCAATATGCTCTGGCACGGCGGTCAGGATCCTAACTGGCTCCCTTACAGATATTCCTTCATTCTCTCGTTTATCATGGTTTCCATGGCGGCGGAGGTATTCTCAAAGCTTGACGGCTATGAGAGCGAAACTGAAGCAAAGAAGTCGATCCTTCCGCTCAGTATCTCAGCAGGGATCGTTGCTGTTCTGACCCTTACGTTCACCATGGTGATGAACTACTACAAGAACTACAAGGAAAAGAACGGCATTACGGGATATTCTATTGACGGCAGCGGATTTTTCGCTTATAACGAAAGCAAGTACAAGTACGTTGCCACAACTCCCTATACCGATACAATGGATTACGGAAGCGACAAATGGGACGAGCTTTGGCTCGGCACTATCGCATTCGGTATCGTGCTCCTCATTGCGTATTTTGCGCTTACATATTTCTACACAAGCACCAAAAAGCAGACTCACAAGAGGATCGCGACTGTCTGCATGGCTGCACTCATAGCTTTTGAGGGCGGCTACAACTGCTACGACTCGTTCCGTAAGATCTACAAGGAAGTAGGCAACTCCGACAAGAAGTCCTACACAGAGATAATCAGCGCTCCTGACGTAGTTCAGCAGCTCAAGGACTACGATGACGGTTTCTACCGTGCTGAAAAGACCTACAGCAGAATGGTAAACGATAACCTTGCTTACGGACTCAAGGGCATTTCGCACTCAAGCTCAGTCATGAATGCGCGTGCTATCAAGTTCATCGAGGCTATGGGTTACTTTACACAGAGTTTCGAGTCGAAATACGAGGGCTGCAACCCCATTTCAGACTCGCTGCTCGGAATCAAGTATGTTCTCGATGATCCGACCAGAAATTCATCATCATCGAATATGCTCGATTCTTCGTACCAGAAGGTTTTCTCGACAACCTACACAAGGGACAATGACGTTACTTCAAACGTTGACGTTTACGAGAATCCGAACGCACTCAGTATCGGCTACATGGCTGATGACGATATCACGATACTTACAGGACTCGGCAACGATAATCCTTTCAACAGCCTGAACAACTTCCTCAGCTCGATGACAGGCAATACCGCTGATTATTCAACAGTACCGATAGTGCCTAAGCAGTACTATGTTCCGTTTGACTATCAGGTATCCTATGACGAGTCAAAGGTTTATCTCCACGATTATACCAACACAACAGGCACTGTTCACGACTGCTACGAGGCATTTGCCGGAGTTGATGACGCAGTTGTAAACGTTCATGTAACAGTTCCCAAGGACGGCGATATCTATATGCACCTCGGCTCAGAGATGAGAAGGGCGTGCAACGTATGGGTGTCTTCCGAGAAGGACGAGAACGGCGAGTTCATCAACCACAAGGGTTACGGCACATACTTCAACACCAACTCATCGCCTATCGTAAGAATGGGCCCGTTTGAGGCAGGTACTGAAGTCGAGATAAGATTTACTATCCAGCCCTCGAACGGCAGCACCTACACGGGAAGCAACGAGTACCTCATGGTAAGAAAAGAGAGCGGATTCAATTTCTACTATCTTGATGAAGAAGCTTTCACAGAGGACATCAACAAGCTCAAGCAGAATGAGTGGGTCCTCGATACAGAGAAGTCCAACGACCGTTACCTTGTGGGCGATGTAGACGCTCAGGAGGGGCAGATACTCATGACGAGCATTCCCTACGAGCCGGGCTGGAAGGTTCAGGTGGACGGCAAGACTGTTGACAGCCTTGTAGTAAATCAGAAGAATGCCGACGGCACAACAACTCTCAGTAATGCTGAGGGCGATACCGGCGAGATAATCGTGCTCAATGCGCTTATCGGAATAAAGCTCCCCGCAGGTCATCACACAGTTTCAATGAAGTATACTCCTCCCGGATTCAATGCAGGCGTATTTACTCTGATCCTCGGCATTGCGGTGATCGTGCTGCTCTACATATATGATTCAAAGCACAACAAGATCCTTATCGAAAGACGCAGGGACAGAGAGCTTATAAAGAAGGCTAAGGACGATCCGGAGGCTGTCAAGGCTGAGATCGAGGCTGCTGAAAAGGCTAAGAAAGACGTGAAGATTATCAAGTCCAAGGGCGAGGTCGCGAGGAAGATCCCGGACGAGCCTGAGAAAAAGGACGAGGGATCCGAAAAGCCTAAGTCTGAGGACGAAAAAGCAAACGAGCTTGCCCAGAAGGCTGAGGAGAACATAAAGGCTCTTGAAAAAGAGGCTGCGGCAGAACAGGATAAGGAGGCGGAAGTTTCCGAGGAGGAGACTGCTCCGAAGAATGAGAAAACTCCTGAACCGCAGAATGCTCCTAAGCAGAAGAACGGCGGCAAAAAGAAAAAGAAGAAGTGATTTCTGAGCAGGACGGTTGACCGTCCTGCTTTTTTGTTATAGTTTTCATAAGGGAACGCTTTGAGGTTATATGCGGGACTTTGCCCCAAACCCCACCAAAGGCTCTGCCTTTAGGATCCCGTTATTATTAGGACCTTTTTGCTTTTTGTGCAAAATAACCATTACATTTTATCGGGGAATATGTTATAATTATAGTAATATAACAAAGAGGAGGGGCTGTATATGTTTAAGGTCAATGATGTCGTGATGTATGCTTCGTATGGAGTTTGTGAGATCGCGGCTATAGAGGAGAAGGATTTCAGCGGAGAAAATGTCGAATACTACATTCTGCGCCCGATCAGTGACAGCAGGAATACGTTTTATGTTCCGACAAATAAGGAGGCTCTCACTCAGCAGATGCGCAGAGTTTATACCAAAAGCGAGGTGGAGGAGCTGATAAAGGCGATACCCGATGCCAAGCTTATCAATATCGACGATGATTCGCAGAGAAAGGAAAAATTCCGCGAGATCATCAGCGGCGGCGACCGCGAGGAGCTTATAAGGCTCATCAAGACCCTGTTCAGCCGCAGACAGGAGCTTGCACAGCGCAACAAGCGACTTCGCGCGGCAGATGAGAAGTTCCTGAATGACGCAGAGAATATGCTCCATGACGAATTTGCCTACGCGCTGGGAATAAAAAAGGACGAGGTAATTTCCTACATAAGGTCGCATACGCAGGTGTGATAACTGCGCGGACAAGCAGTGATTTTTCAAGATAAGGGTAAGGCAAAGCCGTGACGGTTCTGCCTTATTTTTGTAAAAATGAATTTTTTATTTACATAATCTGCTTAAACTGCGTATTATATTAAAAATAAAATAGACAATATTGCTAAAAGGTCGGGGCGAAATTCTACACGCGGATTTTGGCAAACTGCACAAATCACATTGACTTGATTCTACAAATATGATAAAATATAAATATCAATAACATCAGGGCTATCTGCACTATAAACCCTGATATCGCAGAGGCGCTTATTGCGCCGAATATCAATAGTAACTGGGAGGGTATTACTATGTTTAATCTTTCAAAAACGCTCAAGCGTATCGTGAGCGTTTCGGCTGCTGCTGTATGCCTTATCACGGGCGTGCACTTCACTCCTGATTCGGAGAAAGTCACAGCAGATGCTGCAAGCGGCATGAACGCTTTCGAGATCACTCAGGACATGAAGATAGGCTGGAATCTCGGAAATTCGCTTGACGCTACAGGCGGCTACGGCTACACAGGTCTCAAAACCGAAACCTCGTGGGGCAATCCGAAAACCACAAAGGTCATGATAGACACGGTAAAGGCTAAGGGCTTTAACACCGTCAGGATCCCCACAACATGGTATCCGCATCTTGATGGCAACAACAATATCGACAGCGAGTGGATGGCAAGAGTTCACGAGATAGTCGATTATGCTGTAAGCAACGATATGTATGTTATTCTCAACGTTCACCACGAGGAGTGGGTAAACGTGGATCAGTTCACCGACGCGACCTACGCAGAGGCTGAAAAGAAGCTTTCGGCTATATGGCAGCAGGTTTCCGATGAATTTGCAGACTATGACCAGCACCTCGTTTTTGAGGGTATGAACGAGCCGCGTCAGCTCAACAATTCCAACGTTCAGCAGTGGGGCAACGGCAGCGGCGACAATGGTTACACATGGAACTATATCAACAAGCTCAACAACGTATTTATAAATACTGTAAGAGGTCAGGGCTCGGCTGAGAATAAGGAGCGTCTCCTCATGATCCCCGGCTACTGCGCTTCATCTGACCTTACGGCTGTAAGAAACATCTCTGTTCCCGAAAATTCGGGTAATATTGCGCTTTCCGTACACGCATATGCGCCCTACTACTTCACAATGGCAACAGATGACAAGGCAAACCACAACTATCCCGGCAAGAGCGGCTGGGGCGAGGATTACTCCTACGCGCTCAATACGCTTTTCAGCGGTCTCAAGCAGATCTCTGACGAGAAGAACACTCCCATTGTTATCGGCGAGTTCAGCTCATCAAATTTTGACAACACCGATTCGCGCGTTGCATGGGCTAAGGACTACATTACTCTCGCCAAAAAGGCAGGATTCCCCTGTATGCTTTGGGATAACAACGTAGAAATAGAAACTAATCCCACAGGCGAGGCTCACGGATATCTCAACAGAACAGCAGGCGGTACAACATGGTACAGCGAATCCGAAAAAGTCGTTGATATGCTTATCAGTACAGTCAACGATCCCACTATCCTCTGGGCAGGCAAGGAAAATGTCGTAAAGACCACAACCACCACAACAACTGTAACTACTTCCGTGACCGAGACCTCTGCCACATCGGTAACGACAACAACTGTTACTTCATCTTCAACTCAGACGACCGTTACCACACAGGCAGGCGGCAGCAAGGTGGTCGAGGCTGAACTCACAAGGCTCGATAACGGCGTTTCGTTCAAGCTTAACGGCGCTGACGCGGTTGAAGTCACTATTTCCGCAAATTCAAACGGCGGCGGCAACGGAGCTTTCGACTGCAACGACCTTTCGGGCGAGTACAACCAGTTCGGCGCGTTTACCTTTGACATGAACAGCGGAACTTACACATTCAGACAGAGCATGGAGGGCATTGAAGCACAAAACGATACTGTTTCTGTTCACATCTGGTGGAACAACAATGACGCAGTTATCACAAAGGTCAACCTCATCTACAACGATCCGCAGACAACGGATTCAACCACGACCACAGTATCTACAACAGGAAGTAATGAGTATGCATTCAAGGACGTTGCGGTATACCCCACAAAGTCGGTGTATTCAACAGGCGAAAACCTCGATTTGAGCGGAGTTTGCGTAAACTACTATATATATTCCGGCAATTTTATGATTGACGACGTTGTTGTAAGTGATCCTGAAAATCCCGCAAAGCTTACACTCTCTCCCGAGCAGGCAGCTATTACAGATGAAAACGGTACAGTATATTCGGGCGATAAGCTTGCAGAGCTTCCCGAGGGCAAATACACGGTAAGCGTTGACCTTGATTATGATGCCTCAGACAGAGAACCCTATGGCATTATCAAGGGCGTTAAGTTCTCGTATGAAATAGTTGTTAGCAATTCTTCGGACGAAACTCTCTACGGAGACGCAAACAGTGACGGCAAGGTAGACCTTTCTGACGCTGTTATGATCCTTCAGAGCATTTCAAACCCCGATAAGTACGGCATAAACGGCTATGACGAAACACATATCACACTTCAGGGTATGAAAAACGGCGACTGTGCAGGCAACGGCGACGGTCTGACCACTAAGGACGCACTTGCGGTGCAGATGTTTATCACTAAAATTGTGACTTCTCTGCCCATAGAATAAAGTAAGATCAAAAAAGGAGACCTTTACGGTCTCCTTTTGTCATTACTGTTCTATTGTAACAATTGTGCCTGCAAGGGAATCACTGTCTTTTCCGAGTACAAAGCTTTGCAGGAGTACAAGGTCGGCAACGTTTATACTTCCGTCACCGTTTATATCCTTGGCAGTACGCTGCTCAAGGCTTGACATTGCTCCGGTGAGCGTGACTGTATACCTCAGCTTTGAAATATCGAGCGCGTTTATTTTTCCGTCAAAGTTAACGTCGCCTACGAGAATATCCTTTTTATTCGTGTTCAGGTTTTCCTTTTCCGTATAGATTTCGCTCGGAGCTGCCGCTTCTGCGCTGTAGAATCGGGCAAAGTCAATCGAGCCGTCAAAGTTACCGCAGAGTGAACCGACAACGCTTTCGCAGTTCGCCGCCGCTGAATCAGCGATATCCTGCGGATCTATCGTAATTGTTCCCGTAGCGGAGCTGTCGTTTACAAAGACTGTTCCGTTGTCGCCGTTAAGAATGATCCTCACCTTTGCCCACTCGCCGGGGGTAATGGATCGCGGAACGGTAATGCTTTCAAGCTTGTCATCAGCCTTGAACGACGCTGTCAGGTCGCCGTTTTTGATCGTGAGGCTGAGGTAGTTACTGTCGCTGCCGACTTTCATGACGGTCTGCTCTGAACCTGAAGTGTCTCTGCTGATGATTCCGAGCTGTATCTCGGTATCCTTTGTGTAGAGGACTCCCTTGTCGATGATCACGGAACTGTTCTGTGAGGTGGGATTTGACGTGATAACGCCCTTTGCGGAAGTTCTCTCAGCCTCCCACTCTGCACCGAGTGACGTGCTGTAAGTGGTGTTGTATCTGTCGGTGAAGCATTTGCCGTCCATGTTGTCAAAGTCGTATGCGTACATCAGCTTATCCTCGGAAGGACGGCTGTTGGCATAGCTCTGGGCACAAGTCCAGCCGCAGGAAACTCCCTTGGTGAAACTGATGTTGTTATCGGTGTAGAGGTCGCCGTCACCGACACCGTTTGCGGAAAGGCTCGAATCCGCCATGATATATGCACAGCCCTTTGCGATAGAATTATCGCGCATTGTGGTATTTCCGTAAACGCAGGCGCTCTCGATAACCTTTGCATTGCCGCTGATATTGGCTCTGCCCATTACGCCTGCATAGTTGTCAACGCGGGCATTTCCCGAGACAACGGCATTTTCAGCAACTATTGCATAGCCCGATATTACTGCGCTATCCGAGACTCTGGCGCTGCCCTCGACAACCGCGTGGTCGAGTATCTTTACATTGCCGCTTACGGTCGCGCTGCCCTTAACTATCGCATTCGGAGCAACATAAACGCTCGAATCAACGTTTGCTGTGCTTGCAACAAGTCCGCCACCGTTGGGGTGTCTGTTGTATTCAGCCTGTTCCCACCAGTTTGAGCTTGTGGTAGAAATTGTGCGCTGGGCGACAGAGACATTTTCGCTGAGAGTCACTGCATACGGATAGCGCTCTTTGCTTGAAAAAGGCACATTGCTCTCGGAAAATGTTGAATTATCGTCATAAATCCCGGGCAGACCGTATTTCGTAACCGTATCGAGGTCGGGGGTGGCGATCACCGCAAGGTAAACCTTGCCGCCGCTGTAGGGGACGCTTACCTTTTCGCCGCTTTTGAAAAGGCGCGAGTAGGTACAGCTTCCGTCATCAGCCTGCTGAACGATGCAGGCACGCCAGTCTGCACCCTTTCTGTCGGTCAGACCTTCAAGTTCCGCGGTGATGTCTCCGCCGCTCACTTCAAGCGGAACTATGTTCATTCCCGCAAACTGCGGCGCGCGCTCGGTCGGGACGGTGTAGCAGTTTACATTTTTATCGGAAGATGTCGGTTCGAGCATGGTGTAGATCTGCTGCCAGTTCCAGTCGCCGTTTGCGAGAAGCTCGTTGAGGCGGGCGCGGTAGGAATCTCCCTTTTTGAAGTCGAGTCCTGCCATGTGAGCCGCAAAATAGCCGAGGGTGTCTTTAATGTCAGCGTCCGCGAGGCGATCCACCTGATCGAACGGGAACTCGTCAACTTTGCCCTTCTGGAGCATTGTTTTGACAAAGTCGCTGCCGTAACCGGGGAGATCTTCGGGGTTCTCGGTGAGATACTGAAGAAAAGGCCAAGCCGCGTAGTAGTCTCTGCCGCTCGGGAATGTGAAGCAGAGATTCCTCATATAGGTCTCGAAAAAGTCTGTGCCGTGGCCTGTTTCATCGGTGGAGTAGTCACTGTAGAGATACTGTTCCCTGTACCAGTTGCCGAGAGCCTCCCACCACGCGTATGAGTATTTGTTGCTGTTCCAGCCGAGCTGGTGTGCCGTCATGACATGACCGAACTCGTGTGGGAGCACCCACGAGGGCGGATTATACTGCATAGAGTCTACACAGCAGAACATATACGCATATCCACCGCTGTCGTAGGACATATACGCCCAGTCGTCCGCCATTCCGCTCAGACCCGTACCCGAAATGTAAATATTGGTTTTGTACTGTTTTCCGTCGCGGAGACTGAGATTCGTGGATTGAGAGGGCGGCTCCATACCGAGGTCGTTCATGTAGACGTTCCAGACGTTTTCGAGGTTCTGCGCATTGCCCTGAAGAAATTCGGTTGTGACCTTTGCGGAGTCTCCGCTGTTTCCCCAGATGAACTGGAAATGCTCGGACTCGTAGTAGTTGTAGCCGCTGCCGTAATTGTAGAACGGGTCGCGAACCGAATACTGATCGGCGGCGTCCGAAAAGAAGCTGAAATCAGCTATCGGGACGAGTGCGAGCGATACAGCCGCCGCCGAAACGACTGATACCGCTCTTTTGAATGTTTTTTTCATAATTTTCCTCCAAACGGCGGTATGCCTGTTACCGCCTGTAATATAAGAATATCTTAACACTTTATTGATAAAATGTCAACACAATTTATACATTTTGCGGCGCAGATATTGCCGAAAAGGGGAGTATAAATAAAAAGACCCGCGGCGTTCCTTTTCAACATTGTTGAAAACACGGAACAGCGAGTCCTGAATAATTATTGTTAAATTCGCAGTTACTTGCGGCGCGAACCGTTTTTGCGGTCGGTACTGCGCTTGAGGTCGCAGATACGCTCCTCGCTTGTCTGCTTGAAGTGTGACATCATATCCTCAAAGTTCATTTCCGAAACAGGAGTGCGCTTTTTCGGCTCCCACACATTCGGACGGGGACGATTATTGTTGTGACCGCCCTCGGGTCTGCGCTTTCTCGGTGCGGAACTGCCGTCGGAATCAACCTTTTTAATGGAAAGGCTGACCTTTCCGGCTTCATTGATACCGATGACCTTTACCTTTACTTCCTGATTCTCGGTGAGGTGGTCGTGAATGTCGTTTACATAGGTGTTTGAGACCTCAGAAATATGTACCATTCCCGTACCGCCGCCGTCGATATCGACAAACGCGCCGTACTGAGTGATTCCCTTTACCTTACCTGTGTAAATCTTACCAATTTCCAACTGCATATCTTTAAATAGCTCCTTATTAAAAATAGGGGGTTAGTCCCTTGTTGTGTCATAAAATCTACGTTCATCGGGATAAGCATAGCCTCTTTCAAAGGCCACCTCTTCCAGGTATGCAGACATATCGTCACTTTCGAGGATCCGCTCAAGATCGGAGTTTTCCATTACGATCTCATCGATCTCGGACTGTGTCTTGACCATTTCTTCTTTTTTCTGAGCGCAGTCTCTTTCAGTAAAAGCGATGAGAACTACGCAGCCGACAAGAACGGCGACAGAAGTGATTCGCACAAGACTGCGGCTAAACAATCCTTTTTCCGGCTTTTTCTTCTTTTTTGCCAAGTTTCTCCACGCTCTTTCTCTTTTTATTTTCTATTTTATTATACAACAAATGCGGCTTGTTTAGCAAGGGGATTTTTGCAATTTTTACCGACTTTGCCAAAACTTTGGAACTTCCCACAAATTTATCCGCGGCTTTTTTACATAAAAATGCAAATATTTTATTGACAGGATAAAAGACGAACGAGAGCATTTTTCCGATAAGCCTGAGCAGCTTTCGCAGGGTGCGGATAACAACGCTCCCGACGGTGATAATGTATATCGCGAATCCGAGAAGATTGCCGATAATGAAGTAGACCCTTAGCTCTCCGCGTGCGGCTGCGGCGGTAAAAGCCGAGAGGAAAATGCAGTAGCCGATGAAGAAAACGATATCCTCAGCCATTACAAGGACAAAGTTGTGGGGAACTATCAGCCTTAATGCGCGGAAAACATCATAGCAGACTCCGAGTGCCGCTCCGAAAAGGCATGAAAGTCCGAACAGGATAAGCTCCTCGTGAACCGTAAAGAAGGTCTCGGGGACATTCATCTGAAAAGCCTCCCGAGCGCGGAGATCGGGCCTTTTCTGTCCTTGTCGCCATAGACGATCGCCCAGATGTCGCCGGTAATTGTCATATCGCCGCTCTCGACACTCATGGCGTCAATGTGAAGCTCACGCCCCTGTATCGTCAGCTCTCCGAGCTGAGTGTAGAGGCAGACAGCGCGCTCGTCAAAGCTGTCAACGTCCGTAACTCCCGAAATACTGAGACTTTTTCGATTTTCAAGAATGAGATTGTGATTCTGTTTTGCTGTTTTATCCTGCATGATAATGTACCTCCGCTTTTTCCAATGTCATACGGCATAGCCGTACCTGAAATGCCTATACAACAGTATATTCAGCGTATCTTTAGTTTATGCAGGCGGAATATTGCAGGGGCAACAGCAAAAGGGCTGCCCATACGGGAACAGCCCTTTATCGTTGATATTGCAGACAGCGGATCAATATGCCTTGCCCCAGTAGACCATGTGCTTTGCAGGCTTTCCGCAGCAAACACACACATCTGAGAGGTGCTCCTGCTCAAAGGGGATACATCTTGAGCCGACACCTGTCTTAGCCTTTACCTCGTCCTCGCAGGCTTCCTCGCCGCACCACATTGCCTTGATGAAACCGTCACCCTTTTCCAGAGCCTTGTTGATCTCATCGAGTGTTGTGCAGGCATAGGTCCTGTTTGCACGGTTCTCAGCAGCCTTGGCGAACATTCCCTCGGGAATATCCTTGTCAAGGAGCGCGTGGAGTTTCTGCACGAGTGTGTCAAAGTCGTTTTCGAGAGAAACAGTCTGCTTTTCACCGCTGTATCTTACCGCAGCAATGCAGTGACCCTCCTCGATATCGCGCGGACCGATCTCGATACGAACCGGAACGCCCTTCATCTCGTACTCAGAGAACTTCCAGCCGGGCGAGTTTTCGCTGTCGTCAAGCTTGACTCTTATGCCGCTTGCCTTGAGCTTTTCAAGGATCTCGTTAGCCTTGTCGAGAACGCCCTCCTTGTGCTGAGCAATGGGAACGATAACGACCTGTATGGGAGCTACAGCAGGCGGAAGAACGAGTCCGCTGTTGTCGCCGTGAGTCATGATAACTGCGCCGATGAGACGGGTCGTAACGCCCCAGCTTGTCTGGTGGGGGTAAACGCGCTTGTTTTCCTTATCTGTGTACTGAATGTCGAAAGCCTTTGCGAAACCGTCACCGAAGTAGTGCGATGTTCCTGCCTGAAGTGCCTTGCCGTCGTGCATGAGAGCCTCGATAGCGTATGTGGATTCAGCTCCGGCGAACTTGTCGCTCTCGGTCTTTTTGCCCTTTACAACGGGCATAGCGAGGGACTTCTCGCAGAAGTCGGCGTAGACATTGAGCATACGCTCGGTCTCCTCAATTGCCTCCTGAGCAGTTGCGTGGATAGTGTGGCCTTCCTGCCAGAGGAACTCTCTTGAGCGGAGGAAAGGACGAGTGGTCTTTTCCCAGCGCACAACGCTTACCCACTGATTATAGAGCTTGGGGAGATCGCGGTATGAGTGAATGATGTTGGAGTAATGCTCGCAGAAAAGCGTCTCTGAAGTAGGACGAACGCAAAGTCTGTCCTCAAGCTTTTCGTTGCCGCCGTAAGTTACCCATGCGACCTCGGGAGCAAAACCCTCAACGTGGTCTTTTTCCTTCTGGAGCAGGCTCTCGGGAATGAACATAGGCATACATACATTCTCGTGACCTGTTTCCTTGAACATATTGTCGAGAATTCTCTGAATATTCTCCCATATAGCGTAGCCGTAAGGACGGATCACCATGCAGCCCTTTACGCTTGTATATTCGATGAGCTCGGCCTTTTTGCATATATCAGTATACCACTGGGCAAAATCCTCGTCCATCGAGGTTATTTCTGAAACCAGCTTTTTATCCTTAGCCATTGTTAAACCTCTTTCTGTATAAATTGCATATATATGTTTATTTTACCATAAAGATATACTAAAGTCAAGCAGCACACGCAAAATAGGGGAAATCGCACACTTTAAGTAAATCAGTTATCATAAAGTATGCATTTCAGGACAAAAACCTGCGTTTTGTGACAAAGCTATTGACTTTTAAAGTACGGATCGCTATACTAAAACTTAGAAAGGTGATAAGTTATTCACCAAAAAAATAAGGAGGTATTACTATGAAAAAATCATTCAAAAGGATCATTGCTACGGTCATGGCAATATCCACAGCGGCAGTAAGCGGACTGTCTGTTACTGCAAATGCGGCGAACGAGGCAAGCGACGCTGAGCTGACAAAAATTGCTGAACAGGCTGTTATGGAGAATATGGCGGCTATTGCCAAGAGCAGTGAGCCGTTCTATTATCCGGAGTATGACAGCTATGATACAATGCAGCTTGCTCCGACAGAGCACTACTTGGTTGGACTCCCTGTTGGAAATGTGTCCTTACCGGAGCGTTTGGGCGTGTATTTTTATGTGAATACTAATATAGTATCAGATACACCAATTGCATCAAGTCTTTTCTCAATTTGCCCCGGTTATGAGGGTTATGCTTCATTAGGAACAATTTCCAGTTCAACGCCTTCAACAGCCGCCGTAAAAAGAATTTTCGCAAGATTTACTATAAATGGTAAATCAGAAGAGTACTCCCCGTTGTTCACTTATCATCTTGAGGGTGTAGAAAACCTCACTGAAATATTGGACAGCGAAGCAGATCTGGACGGATTTACAAGCGAAAGTACATTGGCACCATCATCTGTTCTTACTACTAACAAATCATCAGTAATATTGAGAAAGAGCGTATATGCATTAGGCGACGTTGACCGCGACGGTGATGTTGACAATGATGATGTTGCTGCAGTTCAGAAGTATGTTGCTAATTTGTGTAAAGGCGCTGTAGGAAGAACTGAGGAGGAGAGTGCCTATGACAAAGCAGTCTTTTTGCTTGCTGCTGATTTCAATCGTGACGGAGATGTCGATATATCCGATGCAGTAGGCATATTACAGTATTACCAGAAAAATAATAAGTAATGGTGGACTATACTGTAATAACTTACGTTGTCGGCATTGCATAAAGGAGGTATTACTATGAAAAAGACCATTGCTTTGATATTTGCACTTTGCTTAGTAGGCGGCGTTTGCCCTGAGCCAATGCGTATCGTTAATACTACTCCGCTTATTGCCAGTGCAGAAGATACAAATTTTGAGGAACTGTATAAAGAGGTATATACGGAAGGAGCCCTGACGTATGGTATTGATAGAGACTATGCAGAAGTAATACAATGCAGTAAAGATGCAAGGGGAGAAATTACGATTCCCGATAATATAAACGGAGTTACTGTTAATATTATTGCTGAAGAAGCTTTTAAGGACTGTACGGGAATTACAGCGGTTACGATTCCTGAATCTGTGTTGAAAGTAAATGAATATGCATTTTCGGGCTGTACCTCTTTAAAAACTGTGAAAAATCGTGCAGACTTGCAGTGGCTCGCTGATTATGCATTTAGCAACTGTAAATCGCTTGAGGGCTTTTTAAATCCCGTGTTTGTACAAGGCGCTAATGTACTCCGTGGGTGTACCTCTCTTAAGAGTCTGGAAATAGCAGATCTGTCAGACACATCGCTTAGCTATAATAATTATATATTTGGGCTTAGATTTGTTGATTGTCCAAATCTTGAAAGTGTTATAATACCTGAAAGCTGTATTCTTATGAATGGGCTTAGATTAGAAAATTGTCCAGCATTAAAAGAGGTAATAATACCACAATATACAGAGATAAGCGATATTATAATTCTTGGGTGTGATAATCTTACAAGAATAAAGTTGCCTTTGATATCAAAAAACATTCTAACTCCAACTGTGCAAATAGCAAATTCTAATGCTTCTGAACTTAATTTTATTAATGATTTAGGACCTACGAATTTAAAGATCATCATTAAGAATATGCCTGAGCTCGAAAAAATAGAAATGAGCGTTGGTGCGGAAAGTTTAGAAATTTCGGGATGTGAAAAGCTGAAAAGTGTTCCGTGCGTTACTAGACCCGGTATATACAATAGTTCCCTTTTAAGTTGTTCCACAGCTATAGATTATGAGACTTGTCCTGCAATTGAGGATCTCTATTGTCCTAAGGCTGTTAGTGAAATTCCTGATATAAGTACTGTTGTGGAAAAGAATATCACTGTTCACATAAGCAAGTCGAATACTGCTCTCAAAAAGTACCTTGAGAGTTATAACGCTAAGATAGCTTATCTCGATGAAGAAACACTTTTAGGCGACGCAAACTGCGACAGCATCGTAAATATCGCAGATGCGGTAGCGATAATGCAGGCTAAATCTAATCCCGATAAGTATCAGCTCTCTGAACAGGGCCTTATAAACGCCGATGTTGACGGCAATGCCGGTGTTACCGTGATGGACGCTCTCGAGATACAGAAGTATGTGGCGAAACTTATAGATAAGTTCGGCGAATGATCCAATAATAAACCCCGCATCGTGTACGGGATACGGCAAATTTTCTTTACATCTGTTATTAATATAGGGTATGGGTTTTCTATATTAAGGCAGCACCGCGTTATCTGTGCGGTGCTGCCTTAAAGTTTTTTCGTATAAATAAAAAACTCGGAAACGGCGATATTACGCTGTTTCCGAGAACGTTGAATGGTGACCCGTACGGGAATTGAATTAAATTTTTCACATTTTCTAATCTGCCGTGATATGGGAAATAGCCCGTATTAACGGCGTTTTTTAACCTTAACTCGTTTTATTATGCTGTCCTTTATTCTATCTTTTTGAAACGTGTAAAGGACAAACAAAGGACAACGTTATGGTCATACTCCTGTTATTTTCTTTTGAGAAGAATATCAACCAAATAATATGGAGGACACGAAAATGAAAAACATTCTCGATGAACTTTACGATTATGACCTGTTCCACCTGATCGAAATTGAGGATGTGGACGGTTCATACAAGTCAGCCCTCGACAGGCTCGTCAAGGCAGAAGCCGAACTGAAAAAAGCCTATCCCGACAGTACTGAAATTCTTGACGAATATCAGTCGGAGGACATTGAGCTGCATAATCTCTCCAACCGAAATGAGTTCCGCAAAGGCTTTAAGGTCGGCGCACAGCTCATCCTTGAAATGATAAAGCCCATTAAGTGAGGTGGACAGTATGAGCAGATACAAGAGCAAACAGACCGCATACAGCTCCCTGAAAAAGAAATACGTTCCGCTGTGGATACTGGACACCAACACCGTGACCGTTACCCACTTCAATCCCGATACGCAGACCGAGGAGAGCAAGACATACAGCACCGACTTCATCAGGTATCATCTTCATTTCTCTGACAGCCATTGTCCTGACAGGCTTTGCAGGCCGTCAACGATGGCAGGATCGTGCAGTACCTCGATGATATGGAACGGAAAGTCAGTGAAGCAATCTCTCGGCAGGTAGAGCTTTGGAAGCAGACTGATACTTGCTATCAGAAGGCTGTCCTCATCGGTGATGCTGAGAAGATGCTCGGTCTGGAGAACTGCTTCGTCTACATGGCGAGAGAAACGGTGTTTGAGTGTATGGTTTATATTTGAGATCAGACGGCTGTGCCTTCAGGTGCAGCCGTTATTTATATACCAACATAGTTTCTTAATGCTTGGAGACGAGCCATACGACTTTGTTTGCTGTTTGTTGATTCTTTTGAACTACTCCTATATTCTTCAATATACGCTTCTTCTGAGCCTTCGTTATATTTTTTATAAAAACTTGAAATCAAGTCTTTTTGTTTATTAGTGAAATGTTTGTTTTGTGATATAACGAAATAGGTTAATGTGAATAATGTGTAAAAATGAGTAGTTTTGCTCAAAGCATTTAGCGTATTTGGATCATGGTCGATTATTTCTTGTATTTCATTTAAAATTGAAGTAACTGTATTGTAATCAGCCTGTTTTTCTTTGTATTCATCATTAAAAAGATCATACATTTTATTAATAGCTGTTTGAGTTATTTCCGATTCGATTCCATCTCTTAAGAAGATAAGAAGACTGCTTATGAATTGAATATCTTTCATTCGCCGAATACTATCAGCACTGAATATTTTGTGTGTTCTCCAAAAATCCAATTTGGATATCTTTTGTGCATTATCAAGAAATTCTCCGTTGAATTCTGCATTCCTAAGTTCCTGAGGATTTAATGATTTGTCTGTTGAATTAAGCCTCAAAAACATTTTAACAATTTCTTCTCGACTTACATCTTGCGGCAATTGTCTAACAGTAAATGAATATGACCAAATCCTTTTCTTTAAATCATCAGATAAATCCTTGAAATATTTGTTTACATATTCTGCATTTTTCTCAGATAAGTATGCACTTCTTAAGGCAAACTTACCATCAATATAATCGAATACAGCACCTATACGTTGCTGTCCGTCGACAATGCTGTATTTTGTATCTCCTGTAGTAGGGTCAGTATCAATCATCCATAGATATATTTCGGGAACAGCATATCCCAAAAGAATAGTTTCTATCAAACTTATCTGATGCTTCGTTAACCATACATAGTTGCGTTGAAAACTATTATCCACAATTAACAATTCATTCCGGAAATTATCCACTATCCACTTAGATGTTTTTGTATCTGGCTGCATTACATCAATTATTCTCATTGTATTTATTTACCTCCTCTATACCCTTTAATTGATTTATGCTTGATATGTAATACATTTTGACAGAATCCCAGGATTCAAAAATTCTGTAATGAATATCGTTTCCAATTTGAAATTGTAACTGTATATCTTTTTCAAAATCACCTGTTTTTTTTGCCAGTTATTGTAGTAGTCGTTATTCCTGAAATAATCCAATGTAAGAAATTTTCTGAATATACAAAAGCTTACATAATACATATTCCTTATTTTGGTTGTTGGGTTATAGCTATCTTTAAGATATTGTTTCCAAAATTCATTAAATAATTTTTGAGAAACAACTATAACATCAATATCTGAACTGTCATCAAACAATTTATAGTTTTTTTCAGGACTTAAACTAAAACCTAACTTTGCACTTCCAGCTATGCCTACATCATTATAATGAACATTAAGTTTATTTGAAACATATTTTTTAAATTTATCAAATTGTTCGAACCAATGTTCTTCAAATAAACTTTTGAAAATCCACACTTCACCACCTATAAAAAACTCATTATAGATTTCATCAGCAGATTTACTCTCAATAGCTGCCTTCATTTCTTCAACAGTCATTGCTTACTCCTATTATATGTGAAAATCAAAATAATAATCCCTATGTTTAGTTATACAAGTTACATCAATGTAATTTCTTCCATATTTATTTAAATCATTCATACAAATAACATGACTTGCGGTAACACCAAGTCGTTGACGAAGATAGTGACCGAGCTCCGATTTTTCATTATATGTAGCAATTTGCTTTGGACAAATAACTCCATTTATGGGCTTTGAATGCTTTCCTTCTAATAAGCAGTGCATTTTTATACCATCATCCCACTCAACGTTTATAATACTTCCTTGCGGAGGAAAAAGTTAGGATTATTTCTAAAGAATTCAGTGGATAGTGCTATATATGCATCTTCCGGTTTAACATGGGCATTGGCAAAGCACCAGTTTAAACCAGACTGTTTAGGAACATTACCATCTCTGACACTGTATAATTCTAATCTCGGCATAATTTCACTCCTTATTGAAAAAGAAAATCGAAAATACTGTCTGCCAACAGTTTTGCGAATAGCGGTGGTACAGCATTACCTATCATTTTATAATCAAGGGCTGTACCTGTGATAAATTCATAGTCATCAGGAAAAGTCTGCAAACGGGCAGCTTCCCTGACGGTTATGGTTCTGAGTTGTTTTGTATCGGGGTGAATATGTCTCAAACCATCTTTATAGAGATGTGCAGGGATCGTATTGCTTGGCTCGTCCCATCTTATAACATGGTATTTATGTATATTAGACGTTTTCCCCGTTATTTTAGTGTATAGCTGTTTCAAGGCATCAGTAGAGACATATTCATTTCTACCTGATTCTATATCCTCAGTGAGCAGTTTGAAGATGTCGATGTCTCTTTTACTGCTAAAACGAGGTAAATGATTAAGGATAGTAAAACTTTCATCAGGAAAAGAATGCGAATATGTTTTACTGCCGATCTTCCTGGGGCTATCAAGAGGATAAAGAGCTGGAAGATCTGCGATAGCTTCCCTTACAGTACGTGGCTTTTCTACTTTCTTGGAAGGCAATACTTCCTTATAAAACTTGTCCAGTAACTGTTCAGGGTTCTCAAAGCAGTCTTTTCTGAGAGCGAGAATTATTATCCTGCTTCTGTTCTGAGGTACCCCATACTCTGTAAAGTCAACGATTGCCTTTGAAAGATCATCAAGTATTACATAACCTGTTTCACGAAACTTCTCTTTGATTATATCAATTATAAGTCGTTCACCATTGCCGGGTCTTGCACTCAGTATTCCCGGCACGTTCTCAAAAACAAACGCTTTAGGCTTATAATGCTTGACAATTTCTATATAATTCTCAAACAGATAGTTGCGGTAATCATTTTTCATACCATCCTTATCACGAATACGTCCGGCAACAGAATAAGCCTGACAGGGAGGTCCGCCTATAATAAGGTCAACCGTACCGCCGTATTCCTTTACAAGTGAGTCAAGACCTTCTGATTTTCCATATTCAGGGTCATCCCATCCGTTGATCAGCTCATCAGTCCTCTGAATATCAAACTGAATTACTCGCTTGTCAGCATCAGCATATTTCCATTTCTTCAGGAGATTATGTCTGAGTGTATCACAAGGGGCTTTATCCCATTCAATGCAGGCGATGGTATTGTAGTGACCAGACTGCTTGAACCCTTCGGTAAGCCCTCCACAGCCTGCAAAAAGATCGATAGTATTAACCATCGTTATCATCCTTTGAAATAATAGCCTTAACAGCAAGTCCTAAATGATATCCTAATAACGGTGGCACAGCATTACCGACTTGTCTGTACTGCTGTGTCCTTGTTCCGGTGAATACAAATTCATCCGGAAATGACTGTAAACGAGCATTCTCTCTTACAGTAGGAACTCTGTTGTATTCATAATGGAAATGATTTCTGTGACCTGTATCAATAGTTCTTGATGGTTTGTTACCATCATATCTGGTCCAGGCTTCATGGAATTTCCGGCTTTCTCCCACTCCCTGCGGAAGATCTTTATAGTTACCGCCTTCTGGAACGAGAGCAATGGTGTCTTTTACCATTTTTGTATGATTGGTTGCAGTGTGGTTATGAAGGACTTGGCATTTGCCACGCATAATGCGTTGATATTCAGTTTTGGGTGCAGACGTGTATTCACTTTCTTCCATTCCAAGTGTATCAGTCAATCCAGGAAGATCGCTTAAAGCATCACGGCAGGTTCTGTAATTGTTGGGAGTAAACTGTGGTTCAGGAAAACAAGGCTCACCTAAATCCTTTCGTATGCCCATAAAAATCAGCCTTTTTCTCATTTGAGGTACACCATAGTCTGCAGCGATGAGAATGCGACACTCGACATTATAACCAAGTGCTTTAAAACGTTTTAAAATCTCTGCTTTTATTTCTCCGTTATACAGTGTAGCCATACCAGGTACATTTTCTATAATGAATGCTTTAGGCTTATACTGTTTAACTACCTCAAACACAGCAAGATAGAGCTTATTACGCTTATCATCAAAATTTCTTGGACCGGTAAGCGAAAAGCCCTGACAGGGAGGACCGGCAATAATAACATCGATCTGACGTTTCCCTGCTATACGTTTGATTTCATCAAATGTTTCCTGCTTTGACAAGTCTGCATTAAGTGCAACAGCCCCATTATGGTTAAGTTTAAATGTCTCAAGAGCAGCATTGTCGTTATCAACACCAACAATAACATCAAAACCTGCATCCATAAATCCTTTGGACAAGCCACCACAGCCTGCAAACAAGTCAATAGCGTACATAAATAATAACTCCTTATAGTTTTCCTGTGGTCAGAAACAGACCATATACATTTTCTCTGTGATACCGAACATTATCAAGATCTGGAACAAAGAACTGATTACTCGGTATCCTTATTTGTTTTCCGTTGAAAGAATTCAGATATTCACTCTCAATTTTAGGGTGAACAACAACTTTAAGATCATCATCGAGCGTGAAGAAACCTTTATCAAAAGCCCAGTGAAGATCTCTGCACAGTGCCATTCCGTTATTCGGCAGAAATAAACCGCCATGGCTCTTTGGTTTGATATGCGCAGCTTCAAGGTTCATATATGATTCATATCTTATGACAGTACCGGTAATAGCACATAAATTATCGTAACCAACCATAATAAAATCTCTGAATGATACGGCATTGAACAAAGATGCTATGTTGTCAACAGATGTAGCAATTTTATTGGTAACCGTATTATCAATTGCAACTTCACAGTCATCAGGTTTTGCGAGTTTACTTACCTTTTCTTCAAATTCTGGTATTGTGCCTTCAAAAATACCATAACCACCATTTATAGGATAATCCTCAATGACCTTATCAAGCTTGTCATACAAAGCCGTCCCATTATTTCTGAGGTAATCCAGATAGTAAATAGTTTGTGATTCGTCTTCTTCTGTTATTTCTTCTGCTCTGATTATGATGATATCATTCTCGGAGAACAGGAGCTGTTGTTCTTCAAGTTCTTTGTTGAGATAAATACGGTATTCGTTTCTTGGGTGAACTGCTGTCGAACCATGAAACTTGTCATTATGATAAACATAGTTGCAATACACTTTTTTTCCTGAATACAAAGGAATGACGGGAAGAAGTGCAGAATCATTCAGCTGTGCTTCAGATAGTGGCGGAAACATTCCAAGTACTTCCTTACTCATTGAAGTAAGAAGGTAGCGTCCTCTTTGCGGTTTGCCGTTCTTGACACTTCCCAACTCCTGAAAGCCACACTTTTTCAGATAATATCTCATATTTACAGCCCCTTTCAAGCATAATATCCCAGTTTATTTCATTATACTACACTTTGACGTATTTTTCAAGACCTTTTTCTATGAAAAACAATAATCTTGTGTTTATTACTTCGACTCCGCTAGAATCAAAGTTCCTTCAAAAAGAAAAAAGCCAAGAAGCATCGCTACTTAGCTCGATAGCAAACATCAGTTACTTCTCGGATAATTCTTTCGCCAACTCCGCTGACAGAATATCCATCTGCATTTTCAGTTCCGCAATTATGTTTTCGTCAGTCACTTGTGAGAAAGGAACGGAATGCTGAGCAAGTTTCACAGCAGTTACCGCTGCTACATTTTCATTGGTTATTCTAAGTTCCTGAATTTTTGAAATAGCCTTATCCCTATCCAAACGTCTTGTCATTTGATATTCGTTGATCATTTGCTGACGCTCCTGTATATCTTTCCTGATAGAAGCAATATCATAAGCCTTTTTAATAGGATCGTTCATAATGTAATCTCCCTTCTGTTATTCTATACCCGTAAACATAACCTGATAACTCAGCCCCGTAAGCTCCCTGAGAAAGTCCATATCCGAGAAGTTCAGACCGTAGTTATGCGTTTTACCGCTGTCCTTGCCCGTGTAAAGATACTCCATCTTCTCCTGATCGAGATGCTCGGTGCGGAGTGCTTCACGGTCAAATCCTTTTTCTTTCAGGTGATACAGCACAATTCGTGAGAGCTGCACCTGCACGATGCGGTAGCTCTCGGTGTCGGCACAGTGATCAAGAATGCCCAGTATATCGAATATCGTTTCGGTGTCCTTCAAATGCTCGGTGTCATATACTGTTTCGGGAACGTATTCAATATACTTATCATTATTCAGGAACTGTACCGTACAATTCACATAAGGAATGATCTTTAACTGTGTTTCCAGGCTGATCTCGCTTCCACGGCGCAGGCTCACCCAACGCTGTGACAGGGAGCTGACCGACTTGAATACACTTCTTTTCTTGTTTGCCTGCGGAATGATCGGCGTATCGTCCTCGTTAATGAGATAATCTATCGGAACATCGAAGTATTCGGCTATTCTTGTTATCATGTCGAGGTTAGGCATACCATCATTCACCCATTTGGTGACGGTCGCAGCCGAAATGCCCAGCTCAGTGGCTAATGTCCTCGGCTTGATTCCTCGCTCGTCACATAATTCATTGTATTTTCTCCAAAAGACAGTCATTTTGTGTCCCTCCAATTTGTGCAAAAGGCAGAACTTAATTCGTTCTGATTATTTTTACTTGACAAATGCTACTTTGGTAGCATATAATATGTTTCAGAGATTGCAACGTGTTATTTCATTTCTTATTATAGCACGTCAAGCACAAAATGTCAAGAAAAATAAAAGAAAAATTACAAAAAAGAGGAAACCGACAAAATGATTAGTATTTCATGGGGAGAACCCCGACCATTGCGGCAGAGGACTGATGCAATTCCTTTTCCGCTCAATGCTCTACCGCCTGTCCTGCGAAATATGGCGCAGGCGATCTCGGTCACGACTTCCACCGATGTGGGAATGGCAGGGACGGCAATGCTCTCAGCCGTGGGCTACTGCTTCACAGGTCTGTACAGACTTGCAGGAAAAGCAGACCACACCGAACCGCCTGTGCTGTATTCTATCATCATAGCACAGCCTTCTGAAAGAAAAAGCCCTGTTATGCACTTTATCAAAGCTCCGTTCGACAGCTTTGAGAGCAAGTACAACAAGGATCACCGAGAGGAAATGTACAAGGCACAGCAGGACGTTAAGGCTCTGGAAGTCCGTGTCAAGGCTATGGAGAAAGAGGACGAGCCTGACACCGCAGCCATAGCAAAGCTCCGTGTGCAGGCGGATAATATCCGCAATACTACTCCTATCCGTATCGCCGTGGACGATATTACGCCCGAATCCCTTGTGATAGAGCTGAGCGAGAATGATTCTCTGCTGATGATCTCCGATGAAGCAGGAATGCTTTCCAACTTCAACGGAAAGTACAACGGCGGTATCCCAAACCTCGACTTACTTCTGAAATCGTGGAACGGTGAGAAGTACATATGCAACAGAGTTATCCGAGGACGAACGGAAATTCCCCGTCCTTATCTTTCTGTCGCTCTCGCAGGTCAGCCGTATATATGGGACAACATGATGAATGATACCGCTTTCAGGTCAAGCGGACTGATCGCACGTTTCGTTCCCTGCTTCGCCAAGAGCGATGTGGGAAATCGTAGATATGATACCGCACCTATATCAAAAGAAGTCAGGGAGCAATATCATGATTTCATTCATCAGCTCCTGAAAGGAAAAAAGGATCACAATGGAGAGGAAATGATACTGCACCTGTCCCGCCACGCTTCCGAGGAGTATATCGAATACTGTAACAACTATATCGAAAAAGAGATCAAGGAATCCATGTGCTGCTGTCAGGACTGGGGCGGAAAGTTCCACGGTCTGATACTTCGGATAGCTTGCATTCTTCATTGTGTGGACTGCTGTTCCCGTGGCATTGAGCCGTCCGAGGAAAGTGTGAATCATGACATACTGTTGAGGGCTTTCAATATTGCTCACTACTATCGTTATCAGGCGATATATGGTTTCAGCGTGAATGCTCCCGACGGGAACATCGTCAAGGCTGAGAAGATAATCCAGATCTTCAAGACCAAGAATATCAAACATGGCTTGAAGTCCGACCTCTACCACGCCTGCCGATGCAATCTTTTCCCTACGGCAAAGGACTTCTATTCGGCTCTCGATACTCTTGCTGAATACGGCTATGTTGCTTACGAAGATGTCACCGCCGCCAACAACAAAAAGACTCAGATGGTTCATGTGAATCCCCATATCTGAATCACGTTGGATTTTGTGGTTTTTGTGGTGGCTGACATTGAAATGGCGGTATAGCAACTTTTGCAAGAGACATACCTGAATGTTGGTTGCTGTCGGTTGATGTTGGTTGAGCATTTTTGCGGAAAGGAGGTGACGTGTATGCCCGATATGGAAAAGGTTGAAAAGTTGACTTCTATCCTTGAAGAAAGAAGCGGTCTTGATGTTCATGAAGCTGTTGCTCGCAACATTCACTACCTCGATGGATATGAAAGCTATCTCTATAAAAAAGAGATAGAATATCTGCTCGAAACTCTCGATGTCGAGGAGGAGCCGCCGTTCTGATTCAGAGAAGCGAACCTGAACATTTTTGTACGGGTTCATACCGACGAAATCTCCATAGGCTATTACTCATTTTTGAGTAAAACTCGTGTGATGATTTTGAAAAAATGTAATGCGGATTTTTGAATAAATGCGCCCACATTTTCGGCTGCTCTGTCAGCCGTTCTTCTCCCGTCAGGGATAGCCCCGCAGGGCGGAGTAGTTCTTGTG
>ERZ773194.415-NODE-415-length-54624-cov-7.650827_pt1 | contig 54624 bp, 53 predicted proteins | sample MGYA00511240_ERZ773194 | MGnify/ENA primary metagenome ERZ773194 (study PRJEB29015, sample SAMEA2737774) | human gut metagenome | biome: human gut; feature: human-associated habitat; material: faeces | place: China | collected 2012 ... | reverse complement strand
ATCTGCGGCAGGAACGTGAGCACGCCGCCAACGCCTTTTATTATGCCGTCGCAAACAAGGCTTATGAACCATTCTCCCGCGCCCGCGTTCTGCAGCAGGCTCATTACGGCGGGAGCAACGGTGCCGTCTATAAATTCGCCTACAAGGTCGCTAAGCGCCGCGCCTACGGTTGAGAACGTGAGCAGGAATATAAGCCCCATTATCAGCAGAAAAAGCGGTATTGCAAACGCCTTATGCGTAAGTATTGCGTCTATCCTTGCGCTGCGGACGGCGCTTGAAGCCTTGCCGGAGTGGTGATAGGCTTTCTTTGCAACGCGCTCGATATATGAATACCGGCTGTCTGCAACAAGTGATTCGCTGTCGCCTATCGGGTTTGCGGCGGCGTATTCGTTTATTATCGCGTCCACAAGCTTTGCATCCATATCGTTGAGCTTCAGGCTTTCGCGAACGCGCTCGTCGCCTTCAAGCAGCTTTATTTCCGTCCAATGCAGCGGCAGCCTTGCGGCCTTTGCATAGGGTTCTATTATTGCGCCTATCTTATGGTGCTCCTCGTGGGTAAAATCATCGTAAACGTCGTCCGGCTCTATAAGGAAGCCCTCGTGCAGCTGCGTATGCGTCGCGGTGATAAGGCTTTGCAGGCCCGTAACAAGATCGTCTATGCCCGCGCCGGTGCGCGCGCTTATAGGCACAACCGGGATGCCCAGCTCAAGCGAAAGCTGCTTGCAGTCTATGCTGTCGCCCTGCTTTTCAACCTCGTCCATCATGTTCAGCGCCAGTATCATCGGGCGCTCAAGCTCCATAAGCTGTATTGTAAGATAAAGATTGCGCTCCAGGTTCGTGGCATCCACAATGTTTATTATCGCGTCCGGGTTTTCGTTTATGATATAATCGCGCGCTACTATTTCCTCCATTGAATACGGCGAAAGCGAATATATGCCCGGAAGGTCCACAACGGTCATTTCGTGGCCCATGGTGCATAATCCGTCGCTGTTCTTATCGGCGCGCTGCTTTATTTTGCCTTCTTTCTTTTCAACCGTTACGCCGGGCCAGTTGCCAACGTATTCCTTGCTGCCGGTCATGGCGTTGAAAAGCGTTGTTTTGCCGCAGTTTGGGTTGCCCGCAAGCGCAAGCCTGACGGGGCGGTCCTCCTCAAACGTATCCTTGGGGCAGAAACCGTCCTTCGAACACATGCTCTTTTCCATTATGAAGCCCGTCAGCTCCGCTGCGCGTTTATGCTCGGCATGGTCTGCGTCGCGCTTATCGGCGCTGTGTTCGCGCTCCTCGCGGGCGCGCTTTTCTTTGGCGGCGATTGTGCGCTCAACATCCTCGTGCCACTTTCTGTGGTCGTCCTCGTTCATCAGCACTATCGTGTCTGCATCGGCTTTTCTTAGGGACATAGTGTAGCCCCTCAGTTCTATTTCAAGCGGGTCGCCCATCGGCGCAAGCTTGACCAGCTTTATCTCAGTGCCGGGCGTTATGCCCATGTCCACAATATGCCTGCGCATGCGCTTATCGGCAGATACAACTGCATAAACATGCCCGCTTTGGCCGCATTCAAGCCCGCTCAATCTTTTGCGTGAAATCTGATCCATATATCCTCCGTATAATAAGTTAGACACAGCTAACAAAAATAATTGTATATCCGGCATATAACGCTGTCAATGGCGTTTTATGCAGCGGCGTGGTATTATATTGATATAAAGTCAGGAGGTGACTGTATTTATGCATCCTGTAACAGTTGATGCTTTTTCTTCGGTGCCGTTCGGCGGAAATCCGGCGGGGGTGGCCGTGTTTGACGATAAATTGCCGGAGGAGGCTGAAATGCGCCGTATTGCGGCAAAAATGGGATATAGCGAAACGGCCTTTATACTGCCGCTCGGCGGGAACAGGTTCCGTATACGCTATTTTACGCCGGTTGAGGAGGTGCCGCTGTGCGGGCATGCCACGGTAGGATCGTTTGCATATATGCTGAAAACCGGCCTTGTGCGGGAAGGCGAAAGCTATGTTGCCCAAACCGGCGCGGGAGATATAAATGTGGACATTGCGGACGGGCTTGTTTGGTTGGATATGGCGGAGCCTAAGCCGCTTGCATTCTTAAATGATACGGACAGCGCGGCGCTTGCGGCGGCATACGGCATAAGTGCGGCGGACATGGGGAAACTTAAGCCGGCCATATCCAACAGCGGCCTTGCGGATATAATGCTGCCGCTTAAAAGCGCAGAAGTGCTTGCAAATTTGGAACCGAATATGGATGCGATAGCGAAACTTTCCAAAAAGCTGGACGTTACGGGTGTGCATGCGTTTACAATAGAGAAGGACGCGCTGCATTGCCGCAATTTTGCCCCGCTTTACGGAATAGATGAGGAAGCGGCCACGGGCACGTCCACCGGCGCGCTTACATATTATCTTTATAAGCACGGCATTATAAAGCCGAACGAAACAAATCTGTTCATTCAGGGCGAGGCCATGGGCAAGCCCTCGCGCATATATTCGCGCCTTGGCATAAACGGGGGAAGCGTGCGTATCCGCGTGGGCGGCAGCGGCTGTGTAAGGGAATAACAGGCAGCGAACGGCACTACACAACGGGCCGCGTTTCTGGTATAATAATACGAGGCACATAGAAGGAGATTAGCATGATAAAACACGTTGTTTGCCACCGCTACCGCGACAAAGCGGAGGCTTATAAGATCGCCCCTATGCTCAATGCGCTTATGGGCAAGGTACCGTCGCTGAGGAGCATGGAAACGGGCATAGACTTCATGGATTCCGCGCGTGCGTACCACATGGTGCTCATAGCCACGTTTGACGACAGGGCGGGGCTTGACGAATACGCAACGCATCCGGAGCACGTGAAAGTAAAGGAATACATACACAGCGTGCTTGAATCCTCCGTTTCGGTGGATTTTGAGTGCTGATATGGGCGCTTTTAAGGCCGTTACCCCTTTCGAACCGCGCGGAGATCAGCCGGAAGCCATAGAGCGACTGAGCCAAGGCGTGCTTAACGGCGACAGGCTGCAGGTGCTGAAGGGCGTTACGGGCAGCGGCAAAACATTTACAATGGCGAAGGTGATAGAGCGGGTGCAGAAGCCCACTCTTGTTATCGCGCACAATAAAACGCTTGCGGCGCAGCTTTGCGGGGAATTTAAGGAGTTCTTTCCGGATAGCGCCGTGGAATACTTCGTTTCGTACTACGATTATTATCAGCCGGAGGCATACATAGCTTCTTCCGATACATATATCGAAAAAGTGGCAACGGTGAACGATGAAATAGATAAGCTTAGGCTCAGCGCGACAAGCGCCCTGAACGAACGCAGGGATGTTATAATAGTCGCTTCCGTGTCGTGCATATACGCCCTCGGCGATCCGGAGGAGTATCTCAAACTTTCCGTATCGGTGCGCGAAGGCATGCGCATGGAGCGGGACGAGCTGCTAAAGCGCCTTGTTGACATACAGTACCAGCGCAGCGAGTTCGATTTTAACCGCGGCAACTTCCGCGTAAAAGGGGACACGGTGGACGTTATGCCGGCGAACTGGAGCGAGAAGGCGCTGCGTATAAGCTTTTTTGGCGACGAGATAGAGCGCATAAGCGAAATAAACGCCCTTACCGGCCAAACGATAACGGACAGGAGCCACGCAGCTATTTTTCCCGCCACGCATTACGTTACCGGGAGGGACAAGCTGGAGGCCAGCATAGGCGACATTGAGACGGACATGCAGAAGCGCGTGGCCGAGTTCAATGCGGAGAATAAACTGCTGGAGGCGCAAAGAATAGCGCAGCGCACGGAATACGATATTGAAATGATGCGCGAAATAGGCTATTGCCAGGGCATAGAGAACTATTCCCGCTATTTTGACGGCAGGAAGCCGGGCCAGCCGCCGTTCACGCTGCTGGATTATTTTCCGGACGATTTCCTTATGTTTATAGACGAAAGCCATGTTACCCTGCCGCAGATACGCGGCATGTACGCGGGCGATTATTCGCGCAAAAAGGAGCTTGTGGAATACGGGTTCCGCCTGCCGGCGGCGTTTGACAACAGGCCGCTGAGATATGAGGAATTTGAAAAGCGGATAAACCAGCTTATTTGCGTATCTGCAACACCGGGCGAATACGAAACGGATAATGCATCGCAAATAGTCGAGCAGATAATACGCCCCACGGGTCTGCTGGACCCAGAAATAACGGTAAGGCCGGTAGAAGGGCAGATAGACGATCTTTTGAGCGAAGTTAAGCTGATGGCGCAGAAGGGATACCGCACGCTTGCGACCACGCTTACAAAGCGCATGGCGGAAACGCTGACGGAATATCTCGATTCAATGGGCGTGCGCGTAAGATATATGCACAGCGACATTGAAACGATAGAGCGCATGGAGATAATACGCGACCTGAGGTTGGGCGAGTTTGACGTGCTTGTGGGCATAAACCTGCTGCGTGAAGGGCTTGACCTGCCGGAAGTTGGGTTGGTGGCCATACTTGATGCGGACAAGGAAGGCTTTTTGCGCAGCGCGACAAGCCTTATACAAACGATAGGCCGCGCGGCGCGAAACGTTGACGGGCGTGTAATAATGTATGCGGACGAGATAACGCCCAGCATGCGCGAAGCCATTGACGAAACGAATTACCGCCGCGAAAAGCAGCGCGCCTTTAACGAAGCGCATGGCATAACCCCGCAAAGCGTTAAAAAGGAAATACGCAACGTGCTTGAAATATCGCACAAAAACAGGCAGGAACGCAGCGGCATATCAAAAGAGGAGCTTGAGCAGCGCACGGCCATTTTGCAGCAGCAAATGCGCCAGGCCGCGGCGGAACTGGACTTTGAAACGGCGGCGAAGCTGAGGGACGAGCTTTTCAGCCTGACGGGCGAAAGCGTGGGCGTAGCCAAGCCCGCGCCGGGCACGATAGGCAGCGCGCGGCGCAGCAAGGGCCGCGGCAGAAAATCGCCAAAGCGCAAGTGATATGCGCTTCGGCTTAGCGGATATAATATGGAAAATAAGGATATATGAGAGACGAAATAGTAATACGCGGGGCGCGTGAACACAACCTGAAAAACGTGAACCTGACCATACCGCGGGACAAATTGATAGTTTTCACGGGGCTTTCGGGCAGCGGCAAATCAAGCCTTGCCTTCGATACGATATATGCGGAAGGGCAGCGGCGCTACGTTGAGTCGCTTTCCTCATACGCAAGGCAGTTTTTGGGCCAGATGGAAAAGCCCGATGTGGACACGATAGAGGGACTTTCTCCCGCAATATCGATAGACCAGAAGAGTACAAACAATAACCCGCGCTCAACCGTTGGAACGGTGACGGAGATACACGATTATTTAAGGCTGCTTTATGCCCGCATAGGCATACCGCATTGCCCCAAATGCGGCCGCGTTATACGGCGGCAGACCGTGGACGAGGTTGTGGAGCAGGTGATGGCCTTTGGCGAAGGGGCGCGGGTGCAGATAATCGCTCCAGCTGTCCGCGGCAGAAAGGGTGAGCATGTAAAGCTGCTTGAACAGATACAGAAGGACGGCTACGTTCGCGTTAAGGTGGACGGCGAGATATACGACATTGCGGACGTGCCGAAGCTGGACAAAAAGCTGAAGCACACCATAGACGTTATAGTTGACCGCATAGTGGTGCGCGCGGGCGCGGAAAGCAGGCTTGCAGGCTCGCTTGAAACGGCGTTTGCGTTCGGCGCCGGCCTTGCCAAGGTTGAACACAACGGCGAGGAGCAGCTTTTCAGCGAAAACTATGCTTGCCCGGACTGCGGGGTGAGCATAGAGGAACTTACCCCGCGCATGTTTAGCTTTAATAACCCATACGGCGCCTGCCCAACATGCTCCGGCCTTGGGGCGCTGATGAAGATCGACCCCGCGCTGATAGTGCCCAACGAGGAGCTTTCGCTGAGGCAGGGCGCGATAAACGTGACCGGTTGGCAAAGCAGCAATACCGCAAGTATAGCGGGCATGTATCTTGCGGCACTCGGCGATAAATACGGCTTTGATATGGATACGCCGTTCAATAAGCTCAGTGAGCAGGCGCGCCATGCCATACTTTACGGCACGGGTAATGAACGCATACATATAGAATACCACCGCGAATTTGGCGAAGGCAGCTACGATTCCCCGTTTGAGGGCGTTATTCCCAACCTTGAGCGCAGATATAAGGAAACGCAGTCCGACTATATGAAGCACGAAATAGAGGAATACATGGCCAATATACCGTGCCCGGACTGCAAGGGCAAGCGGCTCAAGAGCGAAAGCCTTGCGGTAACGGTGGGCGGGATGAACATAGCCCAATTAAGCGACATGACCGTGCGTTATGCGCGGGAGAAGCTTTCCGCACTTACGCTGAACAAAACGGAGGAAATGATAGCCGGCAGGATACTGAAGGAAATAGATTCCCGCCTTGGCTTCCTTATAAGCGTTGGCCTTGATTATCTTACGCTTTCGCGCGCGGCGGGCACGCTTTCCGGCGGTGAGGCGCAGCGCATACGCCTTGCGACGCAGATAGGCTCAAGCCTGGTTGGCGTATTGTATATACTGGACGAGCCGAGCATAGGGCTGCATCAGCGGGACAATGCAAAGCTGATCGATACGCTAAAAGGCATGCGGGACATAGGCAACACGCTTATAGTTGTTGAGCACGACGAGGAAACCATGCTCAATGCGGACTACATAGTGGATATAGGCCCGGGCCCGGGCGAACACGGCGGCGAGGTTGTTTTTGCCGGCACGCCGGAGGAGATAATGACGGACGAAAAGTCCATAACGGGCAAATATCTTTCCGGCAGGGAATATATCGCCGTGCCTGCAAAGCGGCGGGAAACCGGCGAAAACTGGCTGCAAATACGCGGGGCGCGGGCAAATAATCTGAAAAACGTGAATGTTGATATACCGCTTGGCGTGTTCACGTGCGTAACGGGAGTATCGGGCAGCGGCAAATCCAGCCTTGTGAACGAGGTGCTGAAAAAAACGCTGCTGAGGGACCTTAACCGCGCGCGCACGCGGCCCGGAGAACACGACGAAATACTGGGCATAGACAAGCTGGACAAGATAATTGATATTGACCAGTCCCCCATAGGACGCACGCCGCGCAGCAATCCTGCAACGTATACAGGACTGTTCGATTTGATACGCGATGTATTCGCCCAAACGCCGGACGCGAAGATGCGCGGCTATACGAACAGCCGCTTCAGCTTCAATGTGAAGGGCGGGCGGTGCGAAGCCTGCCGCGGGGACGGCATACTGAAAATAGAGATGCACTTTTTGCCCGATATATACGTTCCGTGCGAGGTTTGCGGCGGCAAGCGATACAACAGGGAAACGCTTGAGGTAAAATACAAGGGTAAAACCATTGCGGACGTATTGGACATGACGGTTGAAGAAGCGCTGAAGTTTTTTGCGCCGCTGCCCAAGCTTGCCCGCAAGCTGCAAACGCTTTACGATGTTGGCCTTGGGTATATTCGCTTGGGGCAATCGTCCACCACGCTTTCCGGCGGCGAGGCGCAGCGCGTTAAGCTTGCCACGGAGCTTGCAAGGCGGGATACGGGCAGGACGCTTTATGTGCTTGACGAACCCACCACGGGACTGCATACGGATGACGTGAAGCGGCTTATAGCCATTTTGCAGCGCCTTTGCGACGGCGGCAGCACGGTCGTGGTAATAGAGCACAATCTGGACGTGATAAAGACTGCGGACTATATAATAGACCTTGGTCCGGAAGGCGGGGACATGGGCGGCACGATAGTATGCACAGGTACGCCCGAGCAGGTTGCCCAAAATAAAAAGAGCTATACGGGCATTTATTTGAAGCCCATGCTTGAAAAAGGCATACGCGAATAAGCACAAAATAAACGGCTGGGAGGACATAAGCCAATGGATGGCGGCATGACGAAATGGTATAAGGCGGCGCAGAAACGCTATTCCGTAAGACGGTACAAGCAGGAGCCGAGTTTGGAGGACATGCTGGCGCTGGAAAGCGCGGCGGCATCGCTTAGCGTGCGCGGGGTGCGCATTGCTGTGGGCGTGGAGCAGAAGGTGTTTTCCGGCATACTTGGGTCGCGCATAAAGGGCACCAGCGCGTTTGCCGCGTTCATATCTCAAAACGGGGACGAAACGTCGCTTGGGTACTTGGGAGAAGCGTTCGTATTGGAATGTACGTCGCTTGGGCTTGGCACATGCTGGCTCGGCGCCAATTTCAACCGCGGCGCACTCAGCTCCGCTATAAAGCTGAAAAAGAGCGAGAAGGCCGTTTGTGCAACGCCAATCGGCATTGCGGACGAACCGTTCGTGCGCAGAAAGCGCCGCGGTGTTGCGGAGCTGACATGGCTTGAGGACGAGGAATTTGAGCAGCTGCCCGCATGGCAAAGGAGCGCGGTGCAATGCGCAATACTTGCGCCGAGCGCCGTGAACAAGCAGCCGTATGAGCTTATTCCCGAAAACGGGGGCATAAGCGTTGTGGATTGCGGCAACAATTTCGGCTTCGGCAACGTGGATAGGGGCATAGCAATGCTGCATATAGAGCTGGGCGCGGCGGCGGAAGGCGTGCACGGCACATGGCGCAAGCGGGGCGAGGATATGTGCTTTATGCCGGACGTGGAATGACGCAGAGCATAAACTAATAAATAATTTATAAACAATGCCATTGCGAAAGACAGCGATACAAGCTATAATATAGGGTGAAATAGCATTATTAAGTGTGCAGTTATCGGAGGAAGATATGGGCTTTAAGAGAGTATCGGAAGCAGTAATTAGGCGTCTGCCGCGGTACTATAGGCATTTGACTATGCTGGAGACGCAGGGTGTTGAGCGCATAAGCAGCGAAAGGCTGGCGCGGCAGATGAATCTGAACGCATCGCAGGTGAGGCAGGATTTCAACTGCTTCGGCGGTTTTGGCCAGCAGGGCTATGGTTATAACGTGAGCAACCTTACGGGCGAAATAAAGCGCATAATGGGCATAGACCGCAAGCACACCATAATAATTGTAGGTGCGGGCAATATTGGCCATGCGCTTACCAACTTCCCCGGCTTTGCGGAGACGGGATTCGAGGTAAAGGCGCTGTTCGACGTGAATGAGGACCTTATCGGCACCGAAATAAAGGGCCATCCCGTGCTTGACGTTAAGGACATGGATGAATATATACGCGAGAATCAGATCGACATAGGCGTTATAGCCGCCCGCCGCAGCGCCGCGCAGGAGATTGCGGACAGGATGTGCGCAGCGGGCATACGCGGCATATGGAACTTTGTGCCGCTGGATATAACAACGTCCGTACCGATAGAAAACGTTCACCTGAGCGAGAGTCTGAGCACGCTTTCATACAAGATAGAGCATGGGCTGCTGGACTAAAAAAACAATGTATTCTTTTATCAGGAGGTAAACCTATATGAAATACCGTTGCACCGTTTGCGGTTACATTCACGAAGGCAGCGAGCCGCCGGCATTCTGCCCGCAGTGCAAGGCCCCTGCGGACAAGTTCGTTCCCGTTGAAGAAAACAAGCTGGACTGGGCTGCCGAGCATGTCGTGGGCGTGGCGAAGGGCGTTGATCCCGAAATAATAGAGGGTCTGCGCGCCAACTTCACCGGCGAATGCACCGAAGTGGGCATGTATCTTGCCATGGCGCGCGTAGCGCACCGCGAAGGCTATCCCGAGATTGGTCTTTACTGGGAGAAGGCCGCCTATGAAGAAGCCGAGCATGCCGCCAAGTTTGCGGAGCTGCTGGGCGAGGTTATAACCGACAGCACCAAGAAGAACCTTGAGATGCGCGTTGAGGCCGAGAACGGCGCAACGCTGGGCAAGTTCGAGCTTGCCAAAAAGGCCAAGGCGCTCAATCTTGACGCAATACACGACACCGTGCATGAAATGGCACGCGACGAAGCCCGCCATGGCAAGGCGTTCGAGGGTTTGCTCAAGAGGTATTTTGGGGAGTAAAATAGGGTAAAAGTAGAGTAAAAGGAGAAGGGCTACCTTCTCCTTTGTGTGTGGGGGTGGAAATTACAGCTTAAGTATCTGCCTTTTCTTTGCGTCAAATTCTTCTTGAGTTAGAGTGCATGATTCAACTAACTCTTTGCACTTATTTGATCCATTGGGATACTATTTCGATTCGGTATGCCAACCGAGCTTATCAAGTAACTGAGTCAATTCCTTAATGTATCGTTTGGCTGTAATGTCATCCAAATTTGGATTTGGCTCATACTTTTCGATATCAAATGTACGATAAGAGTACTTAGGATGCCAAAATGCTTTGCAAAGCTGCCAAATCCGTTCTTCATCTGCATTACAAACTTTTGTGCAAATTAATTGGTATTTCTCGCTGTTTTCTTTCAAATATATGCGACGTAGAATATCGCGAAAAGCTGCAATAGTATCTTTTTCCATAACGAGCGGCATCTCCTTTGCTCCTGCGCTATTTGTAACGTTGCTTACAATTTTGTTGTTCGGTTTCATGATTACTTCTCCATTGCCCATAAATTTTTAGGGACAAATTCCACAGTGTAGTTCTTACCAGGTTTACAGCAATCAATGCAAATTCCTTTCAAAGGAATGTTCTGACCTAAGCCATACAAGGGAAGAACCAACTGTGCTGTTCCGCATAATTGGTTGCCATCGTATATTTCGGCAATAATTGTCCCATCAACCACAGCAGGTACATCGTCAAAAATTCTGAATTTTGGGTCGAGAGATGCGGATGTACAAACCATAGCGGCACCCGTTTCGGAAACCAAAACGTCTGTGTTGTTAAAAGAAATCATTTTCATTAGTTCAGTAGCGGGTTCATCAGAAACCAGCTTCAATTTGAAATTTTCAATTTCTTTCATAATACTATCTGCATTTTTATGATTAACTTCTGCGGAACGTGCTGTAAAAATATAGCTGGGGACCGCAGCTTGAAGGCGTTTTTCATTTTCTGCTCTAATCTGCATATTCTTCATTTGAATATCGACAGCTGTAGAAACACCTGCACCAACTCCTGCTATACCTTCGGCAATTCCGCCCCATGTAGCCCAGTTTCGTTCTTTTTGCTGTCCGCTACGTATGAGCATATCTGCATAGTAATCTTGGCTTTTTGCTTTTTTTCTTAACTTGTCAGCTATATCCGAAAGCATAGCAATTCTTTTGTCTTTTCCTATGAAATCAGAATACTTGTTAAGAACGTTAAATACCTCTAATTCTTCTGCACGTTTTTCCTCAATTCGATTAAGAATAAGGCGCTGACTGACCGCTTTATGCTTATTTAGTCCTTGTTGATATAGTTCTTCAATTCCATTTTGATATTCTAAATTGTATTTTTCTGCCAGAAGCTGCGCCTTCTGTATGTTTTTTTGCTTAGAAAAATCATTTGCTTCCATGAGTACGCATTCAACAAAAAAACGGTCTAACATGGTGGCACCAATGACTTCTGCTTGCCTTTGGGCAATTTCCTTATTAAGAACATGATTTCTTTTGCTCTCAATTGCAAACATCGCAACGCCAACAATTAGGCCCAAGAAACCTAAAAGTGCCATTCCAGGATATAAATCCGGATTATCGAAGGAATAATTGGAACCTCCGACTGCTATAAGAATGCCAGAGAAAAACAAAATAATGCCTGGCTGAATATATCTGTCTTTGAAACCAATACCCCCAAATATAAATAGCGCAAAGATCAGAGTACACCATCCAATAATGATTGAAATCATATTTACTACTCCCATCTTGAATCAACTATACATGGAGAGCATTTTGCTTATCCATGCATTTTGCTGTTCGATCTTATGTTTTTTGACTATGGCAGCTGCGTCATTTGTTGCCGCACTAATATCTGCGTCTAACTTCTTGATTTCTTTCTGAGCAAATTCGTTTTGCTGACGAAGCTCAGAAAGCAATTGGTCTCTTAAAGTCATCTTCTTTTCCCTCGCTTTCCATTTGTTGATTTAGGATATCTTTATGCCCCAATTATACAAAATTCGCCCTGTAAAGTCTTACACAATTTGCACAAAAATGAAATTTATTTATTTACACATATCGGGAGGCAGTTTGGTGAAAAAATTTTAGGTAAAACAGGAGACGAAAAAGAGTCTTGCGGCTCTTAGAATAGCTTTATAGGTTCTTCAGCTTGACTATCAGTTCCGGCAAATCCTCATGGATTATGTCCCATACAAGCACGAGGTTTACGCCTTCGTAATCATGAACGATTCTATTCCGCAGTCCGCGAAGCTGTGACCATGGAATATCTGCATACTGCGCGATAAACGAGTCATCAAGCTTTTTGGTAAGTTCGCCTATTTGGCTCAGATTGAATACGCAGGCTTCCATAAGCATGCTGTTCTGCGAGAAGCTGCCGTATGTATCATAACCGTGGCAATACTCAATGATTTTTTCGCCGTATGATATCATCTTTGATATCGCAACTTCATTTCTCATATATCGTAACCCCCGTATCAGCGATTTCGCGTTCTATGAGCGAACCGTGCTCTATGTGCGATACGTCCAGCATATCAATGTCTTTGCCGACGGCGTTCTGCACATCTTCAAGCAGGCCTACAAAGCGCATGCCTTTTAGCCCGCTGTCAACCATAATGTCAACGTCGCTTTTGTCGGTAGCCGTGCCTTTGGCTACTGAGCCGAACAGTACGGCTTTTTTTATATCATAATCGGAAAACACCGGCGAAAGCCTGTTTGCCAGTTCTGCTATGCTGAGTTGCTCCATGCTGCTTACCGCCTTTCTTTCTTTTTTATTATTATACCACCATTGGCCCTTTCCTCAACCCCTATAAAACCTCATGCCGCCGGCATTATCGCAAAGCTGCACGGTATCGGCTTTGCAGGCGGAATCGCTCAGGCGGGAGCCGACGGTGGGGAACAGGGTGTATTCTGCGGGGCGGAAGATGCCGTCGCTGCCCACGGTGCCGAAGGCCATGAAGGACAGGCCGAATTTGCTGCGGAATGAATCAAGCTGAACATATGCGCCGAATGCATCGCGCGAAAAGGTGAAGTCCGCATCAAATTCGCCTTCGGGCAGGGCGGGATAGCTGAGAGCGAGCGCGGAGCTTTGCTTTATCAGCGACACATCGCACCCAGCGGAAAGCAGCCGCTTGCGCACTATGCCAAGCGACGCGGGCGAAGCGTCAATCGTTAAAAAGCGCCGGTTAAGCTTGGCTGCTACTGCAGCGGTTGTGCCGCTGCCGCCGAACAGATCGGCAACAAGCCCGCCTTCGGGGCAGGAGGCCGATATTATGCGCCTGAGCAGCGCCTCGGGCTTCTGCGTGGCGTAGCCGGTGCGCTCCGGGTCGCGCTGATGCATATGCTCAATGTCCGCCCAAACGTCGGACGGGTAGACCGGCGTATCCTCATAATATGTGTATGTTTTGCCGCCGGAACGTATGGAGAAGCAAAGCTTGCCGTTTTCGTCCACGGTGCGCTTCATATTGTTGCGCTTCATGGGGCCGCGCGGCACGCCAACGGCGGATATGTCAAAATACGCCTTGGCGCTTTTTCTGTAAAACAGAATGTTGTCATGCTTGCGCGAGTAGTGGCGCACGGAGCGGCCGCCGCTTTTGTACGCCCAAATAATCTCGTTCTGGAAGCAGCTTTCGCCGAATATTTCGTCCAGCATAAGGCGTATGCGCGCGCACATGCGGTAATCTATATGCACATATATGGAGCCTGTGTCTTTGAGCAGGTCATGGCAAAGGGCAAGTACGCCGCGCATCATTTCAAGATAGCTTGCGGTGTCCATACTGTCGCTGTATGCGGGGATTTTCACCTTTTCGCGCACGCCCGGCAGCTTTACGGAAAAGCCGTCCCCTGTGCCGAAGGGCGGGTCGATGTATATAAGATCAACCGTGTTCGCATATTCCTGCCTAAGCTGCTCCGCCATAGCCTGCACGGTGCCAAGTATGAATTTGCCCGGGCCGCCGAAAGGATATTCTTCCCCAATGGGAGTGATAAAATTGCGCATATTAGCCCCCCTCTGCCTTGATTAAGTAAAAAGCGCGCAGGGAAACGGTTCCTTACGCGCTGAAAGAATAAACGGCGTTATTGTGCGTCCGGCGCTTCGCCTTCGGCGCTGCGGCGCTTGCGGGCGTTGCGCACGTGGGACTCCATGGCGTCCTTTGCGGCCGCTGCGTCCTTGCGCTCTATGGCTTCGAATATGGCCCTGTGCTCGCTCAGGCTATGGGACGGTCTGTCCGGCGTGCTGAGCGAATTTACGCGCACCTGACGGGTGTTGCGGTGCAAGGAGGTAAGAATGTGCCTAAGTATCCTGCTGTCGGACGCGGAAAATATAACCTCGTGAAATTCGGTATCGAGCCGGGCAAGATTTGCAACGTCGTTCTTGCGGGTGTACATTTCCATAAGCTCAACTATTTCCGTGAGCCTTGCAAGGTTGGCTGCGTCTATGCGCTCCGCCGCCCAGTACGCGGCCTGCCCTTCCAACAAATAGCGCACGGTGAAAATATCGTCTATATCGTGGCTGCTCATGCCCTGCACCATCACGCCGCGGTTGGGTATGCTTACAACAAGGTCCTCAAGCTCAAGCTGCTTGAGCGCCTCTCTTATGGGCGTGCGGCTTACGTCCAGCTCTTCCGCCAGCTTGGTTTCAACAAGGTATGCTCCGTTGGCGTAGCGGCCTTCTATAATGTCTTCGCGTATATGTTCATAGACTCTTGCGGTCAATGATTGTCTGTCGTTGGGGTCAAAATGCATAATTCGGCATCCTCCTACTTTTTTATTGTAGCTTATATCCATTTGCATTGCAAGCGGCAAAACGTAAAAATGCAAACTGGTTATATTTCCTTGTGTTTTGCAATGCAGCTTGTGCCAATACTAATAAGGAAACTGTGAGCATTTTTTAGGAGGAAGCATGAAAAGGGCATTCGCTGCCGGGCTGATAATAGTTGTGTTTGCGCTGTGTGGCTGCGCGCGGCAGCAATACACAACGCTGGAAGAAGCGGTGCGCGCGGGCGCAAAAATAGAAAAGGGAATAACGATAGACGGCGCGGACGTATCGGATATGGACATAGTTGCGGCGCGGCGGCTGATAAACGAAAACAACGAAACCCGCGTGCGGAGCATGATATACACAATATCGCTTGCGGGCAAAAGCGTGCAGGTGAAAGGAAGTGGGCTAAACATAAGCTTCAATACGGATGATGTGCTGCTTCAAGCCGCGAATATGGGCGCGGCGGGGCTGTTTTCGACTGAAAGCCGCGCGCTTACAACGCAGGCGGACGCATCCGTGCGGGACATAGAGCGCGGCATACGCGCGGCGGCAGCTGAGCTGAAGCAGGAAGCGAAGGACGCGAAGGTCAGCCTTGCATCGGGCGGAGAATTTGCAATAGCTGCGGATGAGGCCGGGCAGGAGGTCAACACGGCTAAGCTGGCCGAAGAAATACGCGAATATGTGCGGCGCGGCGAGGGCGGCGCCATAGCGGCGCCGTACAGCATGATATACCCTGAGTATACTGTTGAGCAGGCGCGAAACGATACCCAGCTAATAGCCGAGTTTACCACATATTTCAAGGGCAGCACATACGGCAAGGAGAACAGGGTAAGGAACATAGTTAAGGCTTCGGGGCTGATAGACAAGTGCGTTATTGACCCGGGCGATATATTTTCAATAAACCAAGTGCTTGGCGAGCGCAACGAGAAGAACGGCTGGAGCGTGGCGGCCGGCATAAAGGACGGCGCATATGTGCAGGAATACGGCGGCGGAGTATGCCAGGTGAGCACAACGCTGTATAACGCGCTGCTTATGGCGGATATGCACATAGTCGAGCGGCACCATCATTCGTGGCCGCTCGGATACGTTGACATAGGCAGGGACGCGACAATATCCACCGGCGGGCCGGATCTTCGCTTTGAGAATACATCCGGCGCGGCGCTGTTTATACTGAGCGAAACGGACGAAAAGCAGAAGCGAATAACCGTAAAGCTGTACGGCAGGCCGCTTGCGGACGGGGTGAGCATAGAGCTGTCGTCAAAGAAGGTGAAAACGCTGGACGATCTTGGCACGGAAGTGGAGGAGGATGCTTCGCTTAAACCGGGCGAGCAGCAGATAGTGAGAAAAGCGCGGCAGGGGAGCGTTGCCATAACGTATAAAACATATTATTCGGCGGAGGGCGCAAAGCTTGGCACGCAGGAGGTCACGCGGGACACCTATCGTTCCATAAAGGGGCTTATAAAAATTGCCCCTGCCGCGGCAGCTACGGGAGCGGAAGGCGGCGAATAAATAAAAATTCGCATTTTATGCATAATTGGCTATTGACAGGCATTGGGGGATAATATATTATATATGCCAATGAACGAGGAAAGGAAGCCGCCATGATAGAGATTCGCGCCATGTACATGTGCATGATGATGCCCAGCAGACAATTTGCGGGGTGTGTAGTCGTGCGCTGACGGCGAGAAGCAGAAAGGCTTAACCGGAGCGACGGGCACAGACCCGGCGCTCCTTTTGTGTTTTGGCAGCAGGGAGCAGCAATGAACGGGATAATTACGGTGCGGGGCTTAACAAAAAGCTTTGCGGACGGCGAAAAGAAGGTAACGGCGCTGAATGGCGTTGACCTGACGGTATACGAAGGGGACATATTTGGCGTGATAGGCCTTTCGGGCGCCGGCAAAAGCACGTTTGTAAGGTGCCTTAACCGGCTGGAAGAACCGGACGAGGGCAGCATAATTATAAACGGGCAGGACGTGCGCGAACTGAGCGAAAAGGAGCTTAACATTGCCCGCCGCAACATAGGCATGATATTCCAGCAGTTCAATCTGCTCAGCCAGGCCAGCATACTGGATAACGTATGCTTCCCGATGGAGATAGCCCATTGGAAAAAGGCGGAAGCGAGAAAGCGCGCGCTGGAGCTTATCGAGCTTGTTGGCCTTGCGGGCAGGGAGAATGCATATCCGGCGCAGCTTTCAGGCGGAATGAAGCAGCGCGTGGCCATAGCAAGGGCGCTGACTCTTTCGCCCAAAATACTGCTTTGCGACGAGGCTACAAGCGCGCTTGACCCCGCGACCACCCGCAGCATTCTGACACTGCTGAAGAAGATAAACAGGGAACTGGGCGTTACGATAGTAATAATAACGCACCAGATGAGCGTTATCGAGGAGGCGTGCAACCGCGTGGCGATACTGGACAAAAGCCGCATAGCCGAATGCGGAGAGGTGGAGGAGGTTTTCCGCCGGCCAAAGAGCGAGATTGCCAAGCAGCTCATACTGGGCGAGGGCGCGGGCCGCAGCGAATTTACCCCTGGCGGCAGGCGCGTAAGAATAGTGTTTGACGGGAAGAGCGCGTTTGAGCCGATAATTGCGGACATAGTGCTCAACTGCAAGGCAGCGGTGAACATATTGTTTGCCGATACACGCACGATAGATGGCGTGATATACGGCCAGATGATAGTTCAGCTGCCGGACGACGCGGACGCGGCGCAGCGGATACTCAATTACCTTTCCGGTACGGGCGTGCATTATAACGAGGAGGAAAACGGCGATGTTTGATTCGGGCTTTGTGGGCTTAATGCTTCAGGGCATAGCGGAAACGCTGTATATGACCGTTGCGGCCACCGCCGCATCCTATCTGCTGGGTCTGCCTATGGGCGTTGTGCTCAACATAACCGCGCCTAACGGCATCCGCCCAAACCGCGCGGTGAATACAGTGCTCGGTACGATAGTTAATATAATAAGAAGCGTGCCGTTCATAATTCTTCTTGTGGCAGTCATTCCTGTAACGCGCTTCATAGTAGGCACCAGCCTTGGAAGCTCCGCCACGATAGTTCCGCTGGTGATAGGCGCAGCGCCGTTTGTGGCAAGGCTTGTTGAAACATCGCTTGGTGAGGTTGATGCAGGCGTTATCGAAGCCGGGCGCAGCATGGGCGCAAGCACATGGCAGCTTATCACCCGCGTGCTTATAAGGGAGGCCGCGCCTTCGCTTATATCAAATGCCACCACCGCTGCCACGACAATACTTGGTTATTCTGCAATGGCGGGCTTTGTGGGCGGCGGCGGACTGGGCGCGATAGCCATAAATTACGGCTATTACAGATATGATACGGTCACTATGCTTGTTACCGTAGCGCTGATGGTGGTAATAGTGCAGCTGATACAGTCCGGCGGCACATCAACCGTTAAGCATACTGACAAGCGCAAAAAGTAAGCAAATGAGGCGCATAAGCGCCATCATATAAAAATTCAAATAAATTTTTAGGAGGAAACTCAAATGAAACGTATCTTTGCACTGACTCTTGTTCTTGTATTGGCATTCTCGCTCATCGGCTGTGCCAAGGGCGGCGATTCCAAAACCGTGCGCATAGGCGCATCCCCTACGCCGCATAAGCTGATACTTGAATACGCCGCCCCGCTTATGGAGGAGAAGGGCTACAAGCTGGAGATAACCGAATATCAGGATTACGTCATTCCCAACACGGCCGTTGAATCCGGCGAACTGGACGCAAACTTCTTCCAGCATGAGCCCTACATGAATGATTTTAACGAGAACAACGGCACGCATCTTGTGTCCGTGGCGGCTGTGCATTACGAACCCTTCGGACTTTATGCCGGCAAGACCAAGGCCATAGCCGACCTTGCCGACGGCGCGACCATTGCCGTGCCTAACGACGGTTCCAACGAAGCGCGCGCGCTGTACCTGCTTCAGCAGGAGGGGCTCATAACCCTGAAGGCAGATGCGGGCTTTACCGCCACCGTGCTTGACATTGCCGAAAATCCCAAGAACCTGAACATAGTTGAGGTTGCCGCGGCGCAGCTGCCCAGGAGCCTTGAGGACGTTGACATGGCCGTAATCAACGGCAACTACGCCATACAGGCCGGCCTTAACGCCTCCACCGATGCCCTTGCCGTGGAAAGCGCGGAAGGCGACTCCGCCAAGACCTACGCCAACATACTTTGCGTGAAGGAAGGCAACGAAAATAACGAGGCCATAAAGGCGCTTGCCGATATACTCACCGGCGCGGACGTGGCGCAGTACATCAACGAAACCTTCGGCGGCGCCGTAGTACCCATGAACCAGGGTGAATAAAACAAAACATAGCAAATTCTTGCGGGGCGGCATAGGCCGCCCCTTTTCGCACGCTGTGCGGCTTTGACATCGCAGGCATTGCAGTTTGGCAATATTTTCATGTTAACACATTATTTACATATGCGGCATTGTGCGGCAAATTATGGCAATGCTATAATAAAACAAGCAAAAAACTACTGCCTAAGGAGGAAAAAACATGAAAAGACTATATGCTCTCGTTATAGCCTTGTTGATGCTGTGCGCGGGCTGCAACGTTAAAACCACGCCTGAGCCGCAGACCATACCGCCGATAGAAACTCCTATGCAGCAGGGCGGGAGCGCTACAACCGCACCGGACGAAAATATGCCGACACCCCCGGCAGAACCGTCAGCGCCCGCGGAGGGCGATATCAGTCCCGAAATACCGGACGATTTGCGGGAAGCGCTTGAAAGCGGATATGCGGAAGCAAAGGCGATAAATGCCGATGTGGCAGGCACAGTGATAGGCTTTGATACATATGCATCCGACGGAAAGATTTACGACAACCCGTTGATAAAAAGCGAAAAGCGCGAATACTATGCCCAATATTGGATGGACGGCAAATGGGTGAAATATGGCTCGATGCAAATACTCGGCGGCAAGCTCAATGAGGACGGCACGGAGATCAATGGACAAATAATGATATTGGCCAAAAAATACATCGGTATATTTTATGTTCTGAAACAGGTGAAACAGGGGAAAGATATTGCCGACATAAACCCGATATGGCTCAACCTCGGAGGAGAGATAAAATCGTATAAGGCGTTTGCCATACAGGCGGTTGAAATAGACAATTGGGAGGATTTCATTTCACATAAAACGGGATACATTCCGCACGAGGCATATGAGCTGATAGAAAACATAGAAAATATGGATACCTCCGCGCGCACGGCATATTATGCCAAAGTTGCCAAGGAGTTTAACGGCGGCGCAATAACGATTGCAGAAGATGATAAAGTTGTGATCGTTTGCGGGATAGGTCTTAATGAGGAGAGCGAATGGAGGGACAAGATGGCGGCCGTGTACTGCGTGGGCATGTAAAGGCGGCTTATGGCTTTGAGTGAATACGGGTGAACGGGCGGGCGGCACAGGCCGCCCCTTTTCGCACGCTGTGCGGCGTATTGATATTGCGCTTTGACTGTGATATAATACATAAAATTCTGAATGGGAAAGGGATGATACGTCTTTATGGACGATGGGAGTCCGATAGGATACCTTATCGCTATCTTTGCCTTTATATTGGGCGGAGGGTACTTCGCTGCGACAGAGATCGCTCTGGCCAGCGTTAACCGCATACGCATAATGAGCTATGCGGACGACGGCAACCGCCGCGCAAAGCGGGTGCTGTATATTTTGGATCATTTCGACAAGGCGCTCACCACGCTTTTGATAGGCAACAACATAATGCACATAAGCTGCGCCAGCATTGCCACGCTGATGGCAACCAAGCTTTGGGGCGTAGGCTATGTTACCCTTACCACAATAGTTACAACTATTGTGGTGTTTCTTGTTGCCGAAATGATACCCAAACGCTTTGCAAAGGCAAACAGCGAAAAGTTTTCGCTTGCCGTTGCGGGGTCGCTTCTTTTCTTTATGAAGGTGCTTGGGCCGCTGGCGTTCATATTCTCCGCCATAAGCCACTTTGTAAGCAAGCCCTTTAAGAAGAACGAGGAAGAAGAACCCACCGTTACGGAGGATGAGCTTTACGACATAATAGAGAGCATCCCCGAGGAAAGCGACATAGACGAGGAAAAGGCCGAACTTATGCAGAGCGCGCTGGAGTTTTCCGATACTTTCGTGCGCGAAGTGCTCACCCCTTGGGATAAGGTGGTCAAGCTGAGGCTGGACATGAGCGGGGACGAAGCCATGGCCGTGATACGGGACGATATCCATTCAAGATTGCCCGTTGTTGATGCGGAAGGCAACCCCGTAGGCATGGTGCAGATAAGAAAATTCCTGCGCACGCGCTATAAGAATGCGAGCGTAAGCGTTAAGGATATTATGGACGATATCCATTTTGTCAATGACGATATAGCCATAGACGATCTGCTTACAGCCATGAGCAACGACAAGACGCACTTTTCCGTTGTGCTGGATAAGGACGGCAAAACCATAGGCATAGTTACCATTGAGGATATACTTGAGGAGCTTGTGGGCGAGATTTACGACGAGGACGATAAGGAGGCGGCTGAATAATGGCTACCGCATGGGATTATATAGCGATAGTGATATTTATCGTGTTTTCCGCGTTCTTCTCGGGTTCCGAAATAGCGTATGCTTCCGTGAACGAGCTAAGGCTTAAAAAAGCGGCGGAGGCCGAAAACGGCAATAAGCTTGCCAAGCTTGCTTACAGCATATATTCAAACTATGACGATGCGCTTATAACCATACTTATAGGCAATAACCTTGTGAACATAGCCTCCTCCTCCGTGGCTACGGTAATAGCCATAGATATAATGGGAGACAAGGGAACGTGGGTGGCAACGGCCATAATGACCGTTATAATACTAACGTTCGGCGAGATAGTGCCAAAGATAATTGCCGTGCAGGCCGCATTCAGCTTCACGCATATAGCGGCGGTACCGCTCAAGGTGCTCATGATAATTACGTTCCCCATAGTATGGCTGATACAGCGCGTTCTCAAGGTGCTCGATAAGCTTATTATAAAGAAGGAAGATGAAGAGCCTGCCGACGCCATAACGGAGGACGATCTTGAAACGATAATAGATACCGTTGAGGACGAGGGCGTTATAGACGAGGATAGGGCGGAGCTGCTGCAAAGCGCGCTTGATTTTGACGATGTGCTGGCATACGAGGTCATAACCCCGCGCGTGGACATGGTCACGATAGACATTGAGGACAGTTTTGGGGAAATACTTGAAACAGCCAACGACTCTGGATATACGCGCATACCCGTTTATGAGGACACGGTTGATAACATAATAGGCATACTGCATCTGAACCATTTTTATAAGATGCTTGCCGAAAAGCCGGACGGGTTCGATATTCGGGACATACTTATGCCGGTGAACTTTGTGCATAAGACAATGCCGCTTGACGATGTGCTCAAGGAAATGAAGCGCCGCCAGTGCCATATGGTAATAGTTACCGATGAATACGGCGGAACCATGGGCTGCCTCACCATGGAGGACGTGCTGGAGCAGCTTGTGGGCGACATTTGGGACGAAACGGACGACATAGAGCCGGAGATAACCCAAACGGGCGACGACACATACGATGTGGACGGCGACATGCGCATAGAGGACTTCCTTGACGAGATGGATATAGACGACCGCGATTTTGACGACGACAACGCGACCGTTGGCGGCTGGGCAATAGAAATGCTGGGCGACTATCCAAAGGTTGGTGATATGTTTGAGTACAAGAACCTTACCGTAACGGTTAAAAAGCTGCAAAACCGCCGCGTTGTGCTGGTGGGCGTAAAGGTTTGGCCCGTGAAGGAAGAGGACGAAGAAGAACTGTAAAAAAGGCGAATATGCGGCGGCTCCGGCAAATGGCGGGGCTGCCGTTTTTTGTGCAAACAGTTAAAAATCTATTAACTTTTAATCTCTCCCCATATATGGTAAAATAAATAAAATAGCATCAGTATGCAGCGGAGGAATATGAAAAGATTGCTTTTTGTGCTGCTGGCGCTGCTTACGGCGGCGTTTGCGGCGGGCTGCGGCGAAGAAACAGAGGAGCCGCATATAAACATTGGCGACATGGAAAGCGGCGCGGGCATAACCAGCGCGGCCGATCTTACTGCCTTTTTTGAATCCGGCGGTGAAAGGGCCGTGCTTGCGCGCTCGGTAGATATGGAGGACGCTATGCTCACCCTCAGCGCCGCGCGCGGGCATATAACAATAGAAGGCCGCGGGAACACAATATCCGGCAATGCGGACTGCGTGATACGCCTTGAGGACGGGGCGGAGCTCACGCTTGAGGAAGTGAACATAACCGGCGGCGCGGCTGGCATAGGCGGGCTTGGCTCGGGCAAAATATCGGGTCAGGGCGCGATAAACGCCGTTGCGCATGCGGTGGACTTCGCCGCGGGCATTGAATTTGGCGAAAACAGCCGCTTTTATATCAAAAGCAACCGCGGCTGCGCAATACGGGCGGGAATGCTTAACATGGGCAAGGGCTGCGCGGTTTATGCCCAGGGCGGCGAAAGCGCAAGCGCCGTGAACATATTTGAAGAGGACATCTTGCTTGATGAAGGCGCGCTGCTTGAAGCCGTGACGGAGGCCAATTATAACGCGCTAAAATGCACCGGAACGCTCGTTATGCAGGACGGCGCAACGCTGAAGGTGAAAAACAATGGCGAATACCACGGCGCGGAGCTTAATGAAATTGAGCTTTACGGCGTGACCAACATAGAAGCGGACGGGGGAGACAAGGGCGTTGGCATGTTTGCGTTCAGCGCGGACGGCGATTATTATGCGGTTGGCCATTGTGAGCCTGAAATGGTGATAGAAACGGGCAACGGCAGCGTAACGTTCGTAAACGACGCGGCGGACATACCCGAACCCACGCCGGAACCCACCACCACTGCAACGGAAGAATAATAAAATACACGGCCTATAAAGGCGAAAGGAGACGGCATGGGCAGACAAACGGGCAGACCAAGCTTCCGCGCGGTGCGCAGGCGCAAATATATTGCACGCAGGATAATGGTGCTTATTTTGCTTGCGGGCGTTATAGTAGGGCTTGTATTTTTGACCAAGGCATTATTTGCGGGCAAGGTGACGCCGAACGGCGGCGCAACGCCAACGCCGGAGCTCAGCGAAAATCCGGCAGAGCCTACGCCCACGCCTAAGCCTACGCCAACGCCAGAGCTTGACGCAGCGCTGACCGTGACCGAGCAAAGTGCGGACGCATTGAGCCGGATGGGCTTCCATTCGGAAATATTTGTGCGGCGCGATCAGACGACCGCATATACGCGGGAAGAGAACATATACTTTGGCCGCGGCGATAAATACAGCGATCTGAAGGGCGTTATAACCTACGGCGGAAACAATTTCCGCTCCTCCTTTGCATACGGCGGTGTGAACGCGCTGAGCGGGCAGCTTACCACGGCGTGGGAAAAGAGCATAGGCCAGCTTGACTGCGGCACGGACGGCGTATGGACGGGCACGGGCTGGACAGGCATGCCCATAATAATACAATGGGACAGCGAAACCAGAGCACTGCTGGGCATTGCGGAGGAGTTTAAGGCTAAGGACGGCTTTACGGAAGTGATATACCCAGCGATGGACGGCAAGATATATTTCTTTGAACTGAACACGGGCAAGGCAACAAGAAGCCCAATAGATATGGGCGTTGTGAACAAGGGCACAGCTGCCCTGGACCCGCGCGGCTATCCGCTGCTGTATCTGGGCCAGGGCGTGCAGAGCACCAGCGCGGAAGGCACATACGGCGCATGGTTCAGGGTAGTGAGCCTTATAGACAACAGCGTCATAAGCACATTCGGCGGCAGGGACCCCGCGTCAAACCGCCAATGGCAGGCATATGATTCTTCGCCCATATTCGCATCCGATGCAGATACGCTTATAATAGGCGGCGAAAACGGGCTGCTGTATACCGTTAAGCTGAATGCGCAGTTCGATAAAGAGGCGGGCACGGTAAGCGTTGACCCCGGTAGGCTGGTAAAATATCGCTATCACTTTTCCGGCTATTCGGATAGCGACGGCGCGCGTTGGTACGGCATTGAAAGCTCCGTTGCGGCATGGCACCAATACGCATTCTTCACGGATAACGGCGGCATGCTGCAATGCGTAGATTTGAACAGCATGGCGCTTAAATATGCCGTTGATACAGACGGAGACGGCGACGCGGGCGTTGTTATAGAGGAAAGCGCGGACAACAACACGATATTCCTTTACGCCGCAAATAAAGCGGACGGCAGGAACGCCGCAGACGGACGGGACAAGGCCTATATACGCAAAATAGACGGCCGCACGGGAACTGTTGCGTGGACAAAAACATTCGATGCATCTGCCGAAAATGCCGGCGGGGCATACGCGCCGGTGCATATAGGCAAAAACGAGCTGAACGGCACCGTAATAGCAAGCCTGAGCGCCGTTGCGCTGAACGATGGCACGGACGGTGGGCTTATAATAGCGCTGGATAAGTCCACGGGCGAAGAAAAATGGCGCGTTGAGCAGGCGGACGGCATATGGAGCGCGCCAGTTGTGATATACGATGAAAACGGCAAAGGATATATACTGCAATGCGACCGCGGCGGCAAGCTTACACTTTACAGCGGCATAGACGGGCAGGCCATGTGCTCAATCGACCTTGGTTCGCGCATTGAATCAACCCCTGCGGTGTTCAACAACACTTTGGTTGTAGGCACGCGCGGCGTGGACGGCAGCGGGCAGGGGCCGAAGATAGTGGGTATAAGAATAGGATAGCGCAAGCTATACGCATACGGGGGCGGCACGGCCGCTCCTTTTTATGCAATGGGGCTAAAAAATGGCAGCGGACTCAGGGTTTGTGAAATCAATTCAAAATAATGAAAAAAGGATATATTTATCGCGGCTTGTGCGGTAAAATCGTAGTATAAGGCTTAAGGAGATGGGAAAAAGTATGGCGTATTTGTCGCTTAAAAACGTTACCAAGGAATACCATAGCGGAGAGGTAACAATAAAGGCGCTGTCCGGCGTTAATCTTGAAATAGAGGAAGGCGAACTTTGCGTCATAGTCGGGCCTTCGGGCGCGGGCAAAACAACGCTTTTGAATATACTTGGCGGCATGGATTGCTGCACTAGCGGCGAAGTTGTGCTGGACGGCGAACATATTGAAAAATATGACCGCAAAGCGCTCACAACATACCGGCGGGACACGGTTGGCTTTGTTTTCCAGTTCTATAATTTGGTACAAAATCTTACCGCGCTTGAAAACGTTGAACTGGCGAGCCAAATCTGCAAGGATCCCCTGCCGCCCAAGGATGTGCTTATTCAGGTTGGCCTTGGCGAAAGGCTTTCAAACTTTCCTGCGCAGCTTTCCGGCGGCGAGCAGCAGCGCGTGGCGATAGCGCGTGCGCTTGCCAAGAATCCAAAGCTTATGCTTTGCGACGAACCTACAGGTGCGCTTGACTACCAAACGGGTAAGCAGGTATTGAAGCTTTTGCAGGATACGTGCAGAAAAACCGGCATGACCGTAATAATAATCACGCACAACTCCGCCCTTGCACCAATGGCGGACAGGGTGGTGCACGTTAAAAACGGCACCGTTGCATCGGTTGAACTGAACGCAAAGCCGATGCCAATAGAAGAGATAGAATGGTAAAGGAGGCTGCATGAACGCGCTTACGCTTAAAAATCTGCTGCGTGAAATAAAGCGCACCTTTACCAAGTTCCTTTCAATCTTCGCCATATGCGCGCTGGGCGTGGCGTTCTTTGCGGGAATAAGGGCCACCAGTCCGGACATGAAGGAAGCCGGGGACAGGCTGTATAACACATACAACCTTTCCGACATAAGCGTAATTTCAACTTCCGGCCTTACGGCGGACAATATACGCGACCTTGAAAGCATAGAAGGGATTCAGGCCGTGCGTGCATCGCTTTTTGTGGACGCAATGGCAAGGGGTACGGGCGAAAAGGAAAAGAACCTTCGCCTTTATTCAATGCCGATAAAGCTGAAAAGCGAATATGCCCCGCTGATAGACCTTATACCCGATTACGGCATAGATACTTCGCCGGAATACGAGATGAACGGCGTTGAAATAGTGTCCGGCCGTATGCCGCTGAACGATACCGAGATCGCGCTGGATAATACTCTTGAGGGTTCGCTTGTGAAGCAGCTTGGGGACGAAATAACGCTCACCACATCCGGCGGCACAGTTACGCTGAGAGTCGTCGGTTTCATACGAAGCCCAATGTACATAAGTATGTTTGAACGCGGCACCAGCAGCATAGGCAACGGCACGAGCGACGGCTTTGCGTACGCATCGGGCAACGCCGTATCAAGCCTTGGCACAAAGCTGCCGGTAATAAGCCTGCTTAACACATTTTATACCCGTGCGGACATAGTTATTGCCGGCAAGGACGGGCTGAGCACATACAGCGACGAATACAAGGACCTTGTAAGCGACGTTATGGACCGCATAGACGATTATGCATCAACGCAAAGCGGCACATGGTACGTTCAGGGCAGATCCGGCAACCCCGGGTATTCGGATTACAGCGAAAATACGGACAGGATTGCCGCCGTGGGCGATGTGTTCCCGCTTATATTCTTCATAGTGGCGGCGCTGGTGTGCCTTACCACAATGACAAGGATGGTTGAAGAGCAACGCATTGAAATGGGCACAATGAAGGCGCTTGGCTACGGCGGCTGGCAAATAGCCATGAAGTATGCGGTCTATGCCATGTCCGCCTGCATAAGCGGCGGCGTGGTGGGCGCTATAATCGGTTTTAAGCTGTTCCCGTATGTAATAATGAAGGGCTATTCCATAATGTATTACCTTGGCAAGCTTGAAACGCCGTACAGGGCAGACATAGCATTTATGGCTATTGCGGCAATGGCTGTCTGCACGGCCGCGGCAACATTCTCCGCGTGCTATGCATCGCTTAAGGAAGTGCCGGCAACGCTCATGCGCCCCAAGGCGCCCAAGGCCGGCAGGCGGGTGCTGCTTGAAAAAATACCGTTCATATGGAAAAAGCTCAGCTTTACCTCCAAGGTGACGGTAAGGAACCTGTTCCGCTATAAAAAGCGCTTCTTCATGAGCGTTATAGGCATAGCCGGCAGCGGGGCGCTGCTTGTTACGGCGTTCGGGCTGAACGATTCAATATTCGGCATAATCGAAAAGCAGTTCGGCGACATTTGGCAGATGGACGTGCAGGCATATGTGTATGAGGCCATGCCGCTTGCCGATATGCAGGAGCTGCTCGGCAAAAACCCGGCAAACGACGATTTTGATTCGGTTATGTTCTGCCTCGATTCCCAAATGGAATGCAAAAACGGCGGCAGAAGCCAAAGTGGCGTGCATCTGTTGGGCGTTGAATCGGCGGGAAGCATGGCCGGGCGCATAAACCTGCATAACGGCGGCGCGCCCGTAACGCTTGACGACAGCGGCGTGGTCGTTACGGCAAAGCTTGCGGAAACGCTTTCAATAAAGGCTGGGGACGAGATAAACATGCGTACCGGCGGCGAGGATCACTTTATGCGGGTTATAGGCGTTGCGGATAACTATGTTTATCATTATGTGTACATAACCGCGGCGTACTATGAAACCGTGTTCGGCAAGGCAATGCTGTATAACGGCTTCATGGGTAACCTGAAGGACGGACTTACGGACGAAACTATGGACGCTATGTCCACCCAGCTTTTGAGCGACAGCCGCATGTATACCGTTCGCACGATAGGGAGCATATACGATTCCGTATGGGATTCACTCAGCATTCTCAATTATGTTGTATTGGTGCTGATACTTGGTTCGGGTATGCTCACGTTCGTTGTTATGCTGAACCTGACTAATATAAACATAGGCGAGCGCATGCGAGAGCTTGCAACGCTGAGGGTGCTTGGGTTTTACGATAAGGAAATGTATGCTTACATATTCCGCGAAAACAACGCCCTTTCAGTAATAGGGGCGTTTGTGGGGCTTGTGTTCGGCAAGATAATGCACCTGTTCGTCATACGCACCTGCGAGGTGGACATGGTCATGTTCGTGCGCAGCGCAAAGCCGCTCAGCTACGTTTACGCCTTTGCGCTAACGATAGTATTTTCGCTGATAGTCAATCTTTTGATGCGGCCCAAGGTCAGGGCGATAGATATGGTTGAATCGCTCAAGAGCGCGGAATAAAGGAGGGAAAACATGAAAAAATCGTTTAGGATAATCTGCCTTGTGCTGGCGATAGCGTTTGCGGCAAGCATGCTGATATCGATAGTGTGCAGCATTGCGCTGGCGGACGGCATGGACACCCGCGGGGAAACGGTTTACGTTGAAACGGATGCGGAAGGCAACGTGCTTTCTATGATATCGAGCGTGTATATAACCAATATGTCCGGCGCGGCCACCGTTACGGACGACACAACGCTTACCAACATAAAAAACGTGCTTGGCAGCGAAGCGCCCGCGATAGACGGCACAAAAGTGACATTTAAGGCCGAAGGCGAGGACGTGTGCTATCAGGGCGAGGCAAGCGGCGAACTGCCGTTTACGCTCACGCTCAGCTATTATCTTAACGGCGTGAAGATGAGCCCCAAGGAGATAGCCGGCAAAAGCGGTCGGGTAAGAATAGAGGTTGAGTGCAAAAGCACGCTGAAGCGGCCTGTAACGGTGGACGGAGTTGAAAAGGAACTGAATGTGCCGTTCAGCGTTATAGGCATGATGACGCTTGACGAAGGCTGCACGGGCCTTGCGTCGGACGCGAAGATATCCTCCCAGGCGGGCGTTACAACAATAATGGCCGTTATGCTGCCCGGCCTTGCGGAAAGCCTTGAAATAGAAAAAACGGACAAGCTGAAGGACAGCTTTTACGTTGAGATGGATACGGAAAGCTTTGAACTTGGCAAATGCACGTTTATAGGCATGACGGGCATTGTGGACGAAAACGACCTTTCCGGCATAGACGATGTTGAAGGGCTGCTTACGGCGCTGGATGAAATAAACGAGGCCAGCAACTCGCTTTATAAGGGCGCAAGGCGGCTGCGCAACGGAGCAAGCACGCTTAACGACGGCATAAGCGAATATATAGACGGCGTTACTGCCGCGGCGGACGGCATGAGCCAAATCAAGGACGGCGCGGAGCAGCTTAACTACGGCACGGGCGAAGTGGCAAGCGGCATGGGCACGTTCGCCGCATCGATAAGCGAAATAGTAGCCAAGGTGGATGAAGCCAAGGCAAAGCTTGACGAGTTGCAAAATCCGTCCACGGAGGTTGATGCGCGCATAATAGCAATACTTGAAAGCGAGCTGAATAAGGCGCTTGCGGGCAAGGAAGAGGAAATAAAGGAAAGAGTGCGCCAAAGCGTGTATGATGCGCTCTCGGGCACCGATCTTACGGAGGAGGAGAAGCAGGCAATAGCCGATCAGGCGGCGGCAGCGGTGAAAATAGGGGACGTAAGCATAAACATAGACCCTGATATCGCCAACGCCATACGCATGGCCGTGCTGGAGCTGGATGATGTTAAGAAGGCCATAGCAAAGCTGAACGAAATAATCGCCAAGGCGGACGAGGCCGCAGCGGGCGCGGAGCAGCTTTCCTCCGGCGCGTATCAGGTATCAAGCGGCATGGATAAGCTTTACCGCGGCATAAAGGAGCTGGACGAAGGCATGGCGCTTTTGAGCGACAATGGCGAGCAGCTTAAAACCGGCACAAAGCAGCTTTATCGCGGGCTTGACACGCTGACGGACGGGCTTAGGCAGGTGAGCAGCGAGGGCATGGCCAAAATAGTTGAAGAGACGAACGAAATACAGCTTTCGCTTTCAAAGAAGGATGCACTGCTGGAACTTTCCGAAAGCTACACGGCATTTTCAAGCAATGCGGAGAACATAAACGGCACCGTGCAGTTCCTTATCACCACCGAGGCGATAGTTGAGCCGCTGCCGATAGAAATGCCGTCGCCCGTGCCCGAGGATACCACGGGAACGGACAACAGCACGGATGTTGATACTCAGGCGGAGAACAAGTCCTTCTTCCAAGCGATTGGCGACTGGTTCGCAAACGCCTTTGCGGCTATAAAGGGACTGTTCGATTAAGCGTTATCGGCTTCGTTTGAAGCGAACGTTACATAGGTGTGCTTTTCGGTAAGCACGCCTTTTTCTTTTAATTCGGCATAGGTCACTATGTCTGTATTTTCGGCGGAATACAGCGCGTATGTGCTTCCGCTTGCGGTGCGGGATTCAACTATTATATAGGCCGTGCTATCGTTCGCCGCATACTCGGGCGGAAGCTCTCCCGGGGCGTATTCACGGCGGGAAATTTCGCGGCTGTCCGCATCCATCTCTATGAGCGTATAGCCTAATGGCAGTTCTGCTATAACGTAATGCACGTTCACGCTTGCGGAGCTTGTTACGGCGTTGCCTTCGGAATCGGTAAAGGTGGTGCTGTCGGTCAGCTTTTGCGAAACTAATGCGCCCGCGCCAACGCCGGACGTGGATATGCCATGCCCCGAAGTGAGGTAAACCTCTCCGTCCGCGGTTTGATACACGGGATTGGTGTATATCACATGCCTGTCGTTCCTGCCTGTTATGCCGTATATGGTGCATTCAAGCTCCAGCGCTTCTCCGGCTGAATCTTCGTTGTCGTTGGTGTTAACGGCTATTTTGCAGCCGCATATGCCTTCGTCGGTATAGTTTGTATAGCTTGTGCCGTACTCGTGCTCGATAGTGGCCATGAAGAAGGCAAAGCCGTCCATGCCCGGGAAAACGTACCTTTCATCGACAAGCTTCGCATACAGCCTGCCGTTGTACTGCGCTGCGTCCGCTTCGCCTATGCTGCCGCCGGACAATGCAGATGCGTTCGCACCGATGTAGCCTTCAAGGTCAAAGAGATCAATGTATTCGGTGGTTATGTACACGCCTATCAGCCTGTCGCGCGAGGCGGCGGAAGCATCCATATCGCTGCGCGCAAGTGAGCAGCCGCACAGCAGCGCAGCAATTGCCGTAAGTATTGCCAAAAGGCATATGTATCGTTTCATCATTCATCCTCCTCATTAAGAACTCCGTCAAAATTGAGTATGTCGCCAACATTGCAGTCAAGATAATAGCAAATTTTATTGAGCGTATGGAAGCGCACGCCCTTGCCCTTTCCGCTGCGCAGTATGGAAAGGTTGGCCTCGGTTATGCCCACCATTGCGCAAAGCTCCTTACCGGTTATGCCGCGGCGCTTCAGCATTTCGTCCAAATTTACCTCTATCGCCATAAGCTCACCCTAAATAATGCTGTCGTTATCGTCCTTAATGCGCTTGGATTCGGCAATGAAGCGGCTGAACATGAGCGCGAGCAGGGCGAAAAGCACACCGGCAAAGGGGATGCTTGCGGAAACGTTAACGTTGCTCAGTCCGCCCGCAAGCGCTATTTGCACGGTATTGAACGCGGCGCTGCTTATTACGGATACTTTCAGGCTGATAACGGCAAGACGACTCAGCCGCTGCGCAGTGTCCACGGCTTCGTCGCTGAAAAGACCGCCGCGCATGGATAGGAGCAGCTTTGCTCCGCAGAGGGCAAGCAATACGCTGAGTACGCCAGGCAGCGCATCTACGGCGGCACGGGCGACGCTTACGCATATATCGAGCGCGCCGTAGGCAAGCGAGGCCGCAACGGCAGCCGCCGCACCGTATGCAGATGCAAACGAAAGTACCGCGCAGGCTATATACAGCAGCCATGCGCCAGCACTAAGCAGCCTATCCGTGCCATCCAAAGCAAGGCGGTCAATTATGCGCAGCACCGCATAGCAGAGCACAAGCGAATATATCAGCGAATTCAATATGCCCAAGGCAACCTGATACGACGCGACGATGGTGAGCATATCGGCGCTGAAAACATAGCGCAGCAGGCCGGGATTTATTGCCAGGTACAGCGCGGCGAACAGCACAACGCTCAATATGTACAGTATGCAGTCCGCCTTAGCATGGCCGCGTTTCCGGGCGAATATAAGCGCCAGCACGGCGGGGATAAGGCTTATTGCGGCATACAGCGCAATTGCAAGCACATTCAGCGCGCCGCCGGCAAGGGAAAGGCTCCTGAGCGCCTTACCTGTAAACTCAAGCGGGTAACACAGCAGCACGCGGGCAATATCCGCGCCGCTTAGCAATATTGCCGCGGCAGCGCCCAGCGCGGCCAATGCGCACAATGCGTACAGAGCAGCTTTGTTATGCTTCATAGAAACCTCCACATTATCGTTTTGCGATAATTTATGGCGATATGATAGCATTAAAATTATCGTTTGTCAATAATTTTTTGTACGCCAAAACAGCGCCCTGCGTCGGGGCGCCGTTTCGGTAGGCACATATAATATTATTTTATCACCGCGAGGGGATTCGGTTCCGCGCGGAAGATAACGAAGTTGGGCAGAAGGGGCGGCATCACGCCGCGTTCATATCGTATATATAAAGCTTTGACTTATCGGATTTGACAGCATTATTATGCCGCGGCTTTGCCGAAGGGGAATAGCTGCGCACGTTAGCTTCCTTGTGCGGCGCGGCCTGCTTATGCTGCGCACGGCGGCGATGGATAGCCCTTTCCTGAATGCAGGCGGCGGCTATCATAAAGCCCAAAATGATGCTGGGGATCATGAAAGAGAAGAACAAACCAAAGTAATTCATTGCGTACCTCCGCTGCTCCGCTAAGCCGCCGTATATCCGTTTTGGAAACCGGAGGGGAACCGTTCATGGTGGCTTATTGGGAAATTCTGCGGTCTTTTTCGACCGTGAACCCATTATAATATCCGATGAGGATACTGTCAAGCGGTTTTTGGAACTTTTTTGCAAAACATGAACAAAATAATGCTTGCAAAGCATTTCTTTATAAGATACAATATAAAAAACAAAATTGGAGGGCCGCATGAACAGATTGAAGGAATTGAGAAAAGCAAAGCACCTTTCCCAGGAGGAGCTGGGCAGCGTGCTTGGGGTGCAGAAGGCGGCTGTTTGCAAATACGAAACGGGCAGGGTAGCCCTGCCGAACGAAATGCTTATGAAGCTATGCGATTTTTTTGACGTCAGCGCGGATTATATCCTTTGCCGCGAAAGCGCGATGGTAACGCCGCTTTTCAAATCCCGCACGACTATATCGCCCCGCCTTATGAAAATTGAGGACAGCGTGGGAGTGCCGCTCGTGGGCAGGGTGCATGCGGGGCTGCCGATACTGGCAGATGAAAACATAGAAGAATATATTCCGGTTGCGGCGAACGAGACCGTTGCAGGCGAATACTTTTACATGCAGGTGGAGGGGGACTGCATGGAAGGCGAGTTCATACCCGAAGGCGCGCTGGTGCTGGTACGGATGCAGCCAAGCGTTGAAAACGGGCGCATAGCGGTTGTGCGCATAGGCGAAGAAGTATTGCTGCGCAAGGTAAAAACGATAGGCGATACGCTTATGCTAATTCCTGCGAATACAAAATACGAACCAATGATCGTTCCCCGGGAAGAGGCAGACATAATCGGCCGGGTGACGGAGGTGCGCATACGCAATCTGTAATGCGCTACCGGGCCAGTTCCTTCAGCGCCTCAGGCTTCAGCACCTCTACCTGACCGCGACTGAGACGGACTATGCCATGCCGGGCGAAAACGTTCATCATGCGGGATATCATCTCGCGGTGCGTGCCGACATAGCGGCCCATCTGTTCCTGAGTAAGTGTGAGCGTGCGGCTGCCGTTGCGCTTTATCTCCTCAAGCAGGAACATTGCAAGGCGCTGCTCGCTGCTTACGGAAAGCATACGCTGGAGCGACGCCATAACAAATGCGCTGCGATCATAGAATACTTCGCGTTCAAATTTTAGGGCAGATGGATAATGTTCGCATAGATATTTGGACATGATCGGGGAAATGGCGTAAACTTCGCTGGGCTGCTCGGCCTGCATGGTGAGCGAATAGTTTGGATTGGTATACAGCTTGGCTTCAAGGAAGCTTGTGTATTGGCCCCTATGCAGTCGGTATAGCATTGTGTCGCGTCCATCGGCATTGATGGTATAATAGCGCACTTCGCCGCTTATAACATACAATGAGGATACTGTGATGGCATCGTTTATGCAGAAAATTTTGCCTCGCGGCAGCGCATGGTATTGGACTTGTCGTGCCGTTGCAAGGCGGTCCGTAGAATTGATATCCTGCCAGTAAGGAAACACTTCCGTAATTTTAGGCAGGGCGCGTTGGCTTCCCATTTTTATGCTGTCTCCTGCTATAAAAAGTTTTTTAGCTTTACTTATAAATTATATTACTCATCGCTTAATAAATAAAGTATTTCGACAAATTCAGACAAAAACTCCATGTATCCGCATAAAATAAACTAAGAACACAAGCATACAATATAACATGTGCTGATATCATATAAAAAGCGGATGCCTTTCAGCACCCGCTTATGAGTTGTTATGCATCAATCGTCATCTATGTCATCATCGTCATCATCACGTTCTATCTCGATGGCGCTTATGCCGCGCCTGCGCCTGTACGCGCGGTCTATGGGCTTTACCATGGCATAGTATATGGGTATGGTCAAAAACAGTATCCAGCCCGGATGCCAAAGACCCCATATGCAGCCCATGCAAAGGAAAGCTATAACCATCAATATGGTATAGGGGAAGGCGCGCAGGAAACAATGCCTGCGGCGGCCGGAGAACCAGCCGACTATTGAATAATACGCCGGTATGGTCAGGAAAAGTATCCAACCCGGATGCCAAAGGCCGAACGCAAAGCCAAGGCCGAGATAGAGTATAGCCACGAACATGGGGAAGGGAAACTCCTGCCAAACGGACTTTTCATTCGGCTCTATTACCGGATTGCCGCGGGCGGTAACATGGGAATCGGCGTCAACGGTGCTGCCGCTGTTTTCATCATCGTCACCATAGCTGAAGAAGAAACCGTCGTCCCTATTAAAGCGCAGCGGCTTGCCGTTTATGGTGACCTTCACGCCCTTGTCAGGCTCCGGCTCGGGTATGGGTTCATCGGTCTTGAGCAGTTCGTCAAGGCTTATGCCGTATACGCGGCTTAGCATTATAAGGTTGTCCGTGTCGGGCGAGGCTTCCGCGCGCTCCCATTTGCTCACGGCCTGGCGGGAAAGGCCAAGCTTTGCCGCAAGCTCCTCCTGAGAATAGCCGTGCTGCTTCCTGAGCTGCACCAGCCTGTTTGCTATTTCGATATTCATCGTAATATCCTCCTGAACTTTTCTGTGGCCTAAGCATAGCGCACGGGAGCACGGTTGCGCAATACACTCTGCTTTGCAATTAAAAAAATGCGCGCAACGAGCGGTTGCATCGGGTTGCGCGCATGGTAAAAACTCAGCTATTCAGCCAAAACACCGGTTTCGTTATTCAATAACGCTTTTGCCGCCCATATACATGCGCAGCGGTTCGGGTATGGCTATGGTGCCGTCCGCCTTGAGATTGTTTTCAAGGAAGGCGATAAGCGTGCGCGGGGGCGCGACAACGGTATTGTTAAGTGTATGGGCAAAGTAGTTGCCTTTTTCCTTGTTCTTTATGCGGATGCCAAGGCGCCTTGCCTGCGCGTCGCCAAGGTTGGAGCAGGAGCCGACCTCGAAATATTTCTGCTGACGCGGGCTCCATGCCTCCACGTCAACGCTCTTCACCTTCAAATCCGCCAAATCGCCGGAGCAGCACTCAAGCGTGCGCACGGGGATATCCAGACTGCGGAAGAACTCCACGGTGTAGCTCCAAAGCTTATCGAACCAGGCCATGCTGTCCTCCGGCTTGCAGACTACTATCATTTCCTGCTTTTCAAACTGATGCACTCTGTATACGCCGCGCTCCTCTATGCCGTGCGCGCCGACTTCCTTGCGGAAGCAGGGGGAATAGCTGGTAAGCGTGCGGGGCAGGGTATCTTCTTCTATAAAAGTATCTATAAAGCTGCCTATCATGCTGTGCTCGCTGGTGCCGATAAGGTAAAGGTCCTCGTTCTCTATCTTATACATCATGCCTTCCATTTCGGCAAAGCTCATTACGCCGCTTACAACGCCGCTGCGGATCATGAAGGGCGGCACGCAATAGGTGAAGCCCTTGTTTATCATAAAGTCGCGAGCGTAGCTCAATATGGCGCTGTGCAGGCGGGCAATGTCCCCCTTGAGGTAATAGAAGCCGTTTCCGCTCACGCGGCGGGCGGCGTCTATATCAATGCCGTTCACTTTTTCCATTATGTCCACATGGTAGGGTATTTCGTAATCCGGCACGACGGGTTCGCCGAAGCGTTCGCGCTCCACGTTCTCGCTGTCGTCCTTGCCGATGGGTACGGATTCATCTATTATGTTGGGAATTACCAGCATACGCTTGCGGATTTCGGCCTCCAGCTCCGCTTCGCGCGCTTCCAGGGCGGCCATCTCGTCCTGCATGGCCTTAACTTCTTTCTTGGTCTCCTCGGCCTTGTCGCGCTCTCCGCGGGCCATCATGCCGCCTATCTGCTTGGAAAGCACGTTGCGCTGGTTGCGCAGCACGTCCCCGCGGGTGTGATCCTCGCGCCATTCCTTGTCCATGGCAACGACTTCATCCACCATAACGAGCTTTTCATCCTGAAACTTTTTGCGTATGTTTTCCTTCACAAGCTCAGGGTTATTGCGTACAAGCTTAATATCAAGCATAGTATTTCTCCTTTATGTTAAAAATTACATTCTTTCGGGCGCTTCAAGGCCTATAAGGTACAGCCCGTTCTTTATGCATATGCGCGCCGCATCGCAAAGGGCCAGGCGGGCGTTGCGCACGGCGGGGTCGTCGTCCATTATGCGGCAGTCATAATAGAACTTATTGAAGCAGGAGCAAACGTCTATCACCTCGCGGGAGATGAGATACGGCTCGTACTTTTCGGCCGCGGCCTTAACGGTTTCGGGGAAGGCGGCAATGGCCTTGATAAGGGCTGTCTCAGCCTCGCCTGAAAGCAGGGAGCAGTCCACATTGGCCTTATCGTAGCCGTTAGCTTTCCTCAGCACGGAGCAGCAGCGCGCATGGGTATACTGCGCATAGGGGCCGGTTTCGCCGTCGAAATTGAGCATCTTACTCCAGGAGAAGCTGGTATCCTTTATTCGGCTGTTGTAGAGTATTCCCCAAACTACCGCGCCCACGCCCACGGCGCGCGCGGCGGCCTCCTTATCCTCAAGATCGGGGCTCTTTTCTTTGATTATATCGAGCGTTTTTTCTATTGAGGCGTTCAGAACATCTTCCAGATACACCACGTTGCCGTGGCGGGTGGAAAGCGTGCCTTCCTCCATGGATACCATGCCGAAATTGACATGCACGCAGTCCTTGACCCAGGTTTTTCCCATCAGCTCCAGTACCTTAAAGAACTGCTGGAAATGCAGGTTCTGCTGATATGCAACAACGTATATGCTCTTAACAAAGTCATATGTATTCTTGCGGTATATTGCGGCGGCAAGGTCGCGCGTGGCGTAAAGGGTTGCCCCGTCGGACTTTACTATTATGCAGGGGGGCATGTTGTATTCAGAAAGGTCAACTATCTTTGCGCCCTTGTCGGTTTTGAGAAGGCCCTTAGCGTCCAGCTCGTCTATTACGGCCTGCATCTTGTCCTCATAAAAGCTTTCGCCGTTGTAGCTGTCGAACTCCACGCCGAGAAGCTTATATACTTCGCCAACTTCCTTGAGCGTGAGCGTTTTCATACGCTGCCAAAGGTCGACCGCTTCCGCGTCGCCCTGCTCTATTTTCCTGAACCATGCGCGGGCTTCGTCATTAAGGCTTTCATCCTTTTCGGCTTCCTCATGGAAGCGGACATAAAGCTTGACAAGCTCCCGAACTGTTGATTCCTCGATCGGCTTTCCGCCGCCCCATTTTTTGTAAGCAACTATCATCTTGCCGAACTGCGTTCCCCAGTCGCCAAGGTGGTTTATGGCAATGGTATTGTATCCCAGCGCCTTATATATCCTGTTAAGGCTGTTGCCTATGGCTGTGGAGGGCAAATGGCCTATATGGAAGGGCTTTGCAATATTGATGGAGGAAAACTCCACGCAAACGTTTTTGCCCTGTCCTTCGCTGCTGTGGCCGTAATTTTCGCCTTCGTTAAGCACGCGCATTATCGTTGCCGCGGCTGCGCCGGCCCTGTCCTCAAAGAAGTTAAGGTAGCCGCCAGCAACCTCCGCGCGGGTTATGCCCGTGGGCAGGGCAAGCTTATCCTTCAGCTCCGCAGCTATTGCCGCGGGGGCCTTGCGCATGGCCTTAGCCAGGCGGAAGCAGGGGAAGGCATAGTCCCCCATGCTGCTGTCCGGCGGAATCTCTATATAGCTCAAAAGCTCCGCGGCATCCATGCCCGTTGCGGCGGATATGGCAAGTGCAATGTCGTTCCTGGTATCCATAGTCAACTCCTAAAGTAATTTACTTATTAGACGAATCAGTATACCATATTTATGGCAAAATGTTAAGTAAAAACAAACTTTGCGCAAAACGCCAAAGTATAAATTGCCAACAGGGTGCCGTAATGCTATAATCAGGCCATGGAAAAGAACGCACCGAAGAAGAAAAAGCGGCTCACACCGCTGGATATCATACTTTACTGCATAAGCGCGGCGCTGCTGATAGGCGGCGTGGCGCTGATAATTCGCCAATATGTGCTGATAAGCGACTATGTTGACCCGCCGCAGCCGAGCATCACGCCAACGGCCGTGCCAACGCCCACTGCAGCGCCGAATCCGAGCGAGACGCCCGCGCCCACCGCGGAGCCCACGCCCACGCCGTATCAATATACGCGCAGCGCGCCCAAGAAGATATATTTCCTTGACGCGCAGGTGATGGCGGAGGTTTACCCCGTTGGGCTTATAGAGGAGGGCGATAAGAAGGGCCAGATGGACACCATTGAGAATCCGGACGTGGCGGCATGGTACGAGCCCGGCCCCGCACCAGGGGAGCAGGGCAACGCACTGGTGAACGGGCACAAAAGCTGGAAGGGCAAGATAGGCCGCTTCAGCGTGCTGTGGAACATGGAAGAAGGGCAGAAGGTAGCCATCGAGCGGGAGGACGGCAGCGTGCTGTACTTCAGGGTTACGAGCGTGGACTTCTATCCGTACAACGATTACCCCGAAAGCGTTATGGATATGGAGAGCGACACGGCGAAGATGACGCTGATAACCTGCTACGGCGATTTTGACCGCTCCGCGGGCACAAGCGAGCAGCGCTGCGTGGTTGTGTGCGAGCTGATAACCGACGGCACGGAGGCCGAACCGGCAGCCGAATAAAGAGTTTTTAGCAAGAAAAAGCCCTGCAATATGGGCTTTTTTGATACCCATAAGGCATGAAAACCAAAAAAGTGCAAAAAAATCGAATTGGGTGCTTGACATAATCGGATTCTTGGGTTAGAATATACGAGCGCGCTGAGGAAAGCACAAAGCACCACGGCGAACGGCAAAGCGCGAGAGCGCAATGCGGGAATAGCTCATTCGGTAGAGCGCTGCCTTGCCAAGGCAGAGGTGGCGGGTTCGAGCCCCGTTTCCCGCTCCATATGGCACCATAGCCAAGCGGTAAGGCAGAGGTCTGCAAAACCTTTATTCCCCAGTTCGATTCTGGGTGGTGCCTCCAAAGCAAAAAAGCACTTCGCATGAGGTGCTTTTTTGTATCCGTAAAATGCATAGCGCTGTTACGGCACAAATAAATATTCGCTAACGTCGTGCTTACGGGAAATCGTTTCGCCCTTAATCTGCTCCGCCGTTCGCAATTCCGCCGCCCGCCCGCAGGGTTGATAGCGGCCGCGCATATATGGTAAAATAATTCAAAGTTCGCCTAAGCTTGGGCGGCCGATACGAGGTGCTTATGGATAAGGGAAAAGCGATAGGCATAGTTGTTCTGAGCGTTGTATGCTGCGCTGTAATGGCGCTTGTCGAAACGGTGGTTGAGCCTGCATATTTCGTCAAATCCGCAATAAAGGCGGCGGTTTTTCTTATAATCCCGCTAATATTCATGAAAATCAGCGGCATAAAGGCGTTCGGCGGACTGTCCCTGCCCAACAAAAAGGCCGTGCTCGGGCTGCTTCTGCTCGGCGCGGGCGTATATGCCGCCGTTATGGGCGCGTATTTGCTGACAAAAGCAAGGGTTGATTATTCCGTGCTTGTCGCATCGCTCACGGCTGATCAAAAGGTTGAAGGCTTTCTCCCCGTGGCATTATATATTTCATTCGGCAATTCCTTTTTGGAGGAATTTCTGTTCCGCAATTTTGCGTTTATAAAGCTATCGGAGCATATTTCCAAAAAGCTTGCCTACGCCTTCAGCTCAATCGCATTTGCCGTTTACCATATAGCCATGATCGGCGCAGCCTTCCCGCTGCCGCTTACGCTCCTTTGCGTGCTCGGCTTGGCATTGGGGGGCTTGCTGTTCGATTATGTTGACGATAGGAGCAAAAGCATATACCGTTCGTGGGTGATACATATGTTTGCGGATATTGCCATAATGACTATATGGTACATCAATATATAAGCGATAAAAAGCGGAAGGGCAGAGAGTATGAACAAATCCGATAAGAACAAAAAAGCCTCATGGCAGCAGTTGATAGGCATTGTATTTATGGTGCTTACGGGCGCGGTTTGCGGCCTTATTATGGTAAGATTCCTTAGCGGTTCGGATAAGGAGGCATCATTGGGCATACTTGCTTACGCAGAAATATTCATAGGGCTGTACGCCACGCTGATATTCCATACGCTTGTTCACGAAGCGGGGCATCTTGTGTTCGGTCTGCTGACCGGGTATGGGTTCTGCTCCTTCCGCATATTCTCGTTCATGTGGGTAAAGGACGGCGAGAAGCTGAAGCTCAGGCGGCTAAGCCTTGCCGGCACGGGCGGACAATGCCTTATGTCGCCGCCCGATATCAAGGATGGCAAAATGCCGTTTGTACTCTATAATCTTGGCGGCTCTATAATGAATGCCGCCGTCGGCGCGCTGTTCCTTGCACTCTATTTCATTTGCCCGAACGGTTCCCGTACTGCGCCGTTTGTTTTGTTGTTTGCGGCCGTCGGTTTTATTACGGCCGTTATGAACGGAGTACCCATGCGCCTTGGGGCTGTGGATAACGACGGCTACAATGCACTTGCAATATCAAAAAGCAGTGAAGCCGCGGAAGCATTTTGGGTGCAGCTGAGCATTGTTGGGCAAAGCGCAAGGGGTGTTCGGCTAAAGGATATGCCGGAGGAATGGTTTAGAGTACCTGCCGAGGAGTCAATGCAAAACAGCATTGTTGCCGTGCGCGGCGTGCTTGCCTGCAACAGGCTGATGGATGAGCAGAAATTCAATCAGGCCGATGCGCTGATGGCGCGTATGCTTGCGGCGGAAAGCGGTATGGCGGGCATCCATCGCGGCCTGCTGGTGTGCGACAGAATATATATTGAGCTTATCGGCGTCGCCCGCCGCGAGGCTATTGAAGCCATGCTAACAAAGGCTCAAGCGAAGTTTATGAAGTCTATGCGGCGTTATCCGTCCGTGCTGCGAACCGAGTATGCGCTTGCCCTTCTGCTTGAAAAGAACGCCGCAAGGGCGGAGGGCATACGGGCCGAATTTGAAAAAGCCGCAAAAAGCTATCCCTACCCGCAGGAAACGGAGTCCGAGCAGCAGCTGATATGCCTTGCCCTGAATAAGTCCCGCGGGCGTGCTTAAAATGGCCGTTAAATAAATGCTAAAAAAACGCCCGGGCGCATATCATGCCGCACCCGGGTAAAATGCAATACGTTATCAGTTTATTCTTTTTCCTGCGGAAAAACCGTCCCGCTCGTAAGCCTTGCTCATGTTGTTCAGCTTGTTGACAAATTCCTCGTTAGTCTCCGTCCGCTCCATCATGGCGATAAGCTGCTCGGTAGCGTCGGCCGGATTGCCGCTTGAAAGCGTTTTGCGCATGCTGAACACCGCTTCAAGCTCCTGCTTGCTCAGCAGCAGCTCCTCTTTCCTTGTGCCGGACTTGTAAATGTCTATGGCGGGGAAAATGCGCTTTTCGCTCATCTTGCGGTCAAGGTGAATCTCCATGTTGCCGGTGCCCTTGAATTCTTCATAGACTATGTCGTCCATCCTGCTGCCGGTCTCTATAAGCGCCGTGGCGATTATTGTAAGGCTGCCGCCGTTTTCAATGTTCCTCGCCGCGCCGAAGAAACGCTTGGGCTTATGCAGGGCGCCTGGGTCCATGCCGCCGGAAAGCGTGCGTCCGGTCGTGGGTATGGTAAGGTTGTATGCGCGGGCAAGCCTTGTTATGGAGTCGAGCAGTACAACAACGTCCTTGCCCTGCTCAACAAGCCTCATCGCGCGCTCCTGCGTCATTTCGGCAACGCGGGTATGATGCTCGGGCAGCTCGTCAAACGTGGAATAGAGCACCTCTCCGTTTATGGAGCGCTTCATGTCCGTAACTTCCTCGGGGCGCTCGTCTATCAGCAGAACTATCAGGTGAACATCGGGATAGTTGGTGGATATTCCGTGGGCAATGTTCTTGAGCAGCGTGGTCTTGCCGGACTTGGGCTGGCTCACTATCATGCCGCGCTGGCCCTTGCCTATGGGGGCAATAAGGTCAATAAGGCGGATAGCCAAATTCTGGTCGCGCCCCAAGCCCTTTGATTCAAGGGTAAGGCGTTCGTTGGGGAAAATGGGTATCAGCTCGTCAAACGGCTTGCGCTGCTGCGCCTTTTCGGGATCCTCGCCGTTTATGGCGGTTATGTAGAGAAGGGCCAAGAACCTTTCGCCTTCCTTGGAGGGGCGGGTCTTGCCTGTAACCATGTCTCCTGTTTTAAGGTTGAAGCGGCGTATCTGCGCAATGGAAACGTATACGTCCCGCGTGCCGGGCAGATAGTTTTCGCTGCGGAGAAAGCCGTAACCGTCCGGCAGAACCTCCAGCACGCCTTCGCAGTCCCCACAGGTGCCCGCTTCAAGCATTTCGGATATTGCGGGCGTGGGAGCGGCGGGGTTATAGTCCTTATAAAAGCTGTCGGGCTTAGCCTGGCGGTAAGCGTCCTCGTGCATATCCATGCCGCCCGCGTAGGGATCCTGCCTGTAAGGATTCTGCTGCATGTAGCTATCCTGACGGTAAGGATTGGGCTGCTGCTGCTGCATATATGCTTCCTGCGCCTGGCGATAGGGACTGGGCGCGGGAGCGTAGCCATCCTGCCTGTAAGACGGGCGGGAATCATAGCCCTGGTTTGTATATCTGGGCGCGCCGTAGGGCTGCTGATAATTCTGGCGCGGCTGGCGCGTGTCCTGATATGCGCCGGGGGCGGTATAGCGGCGGTTGTAGCCGGAGGGGGACTGATAATCCTGCCGCGGCTGGCGGTAAGGCTGCTGATAACGCTGGCGCGAATCATACCCGGCGTCAAGCGGGGGAATGCCGCCCTGCGGTGCGCTTGGCGCGGGGGCGGGCTGGGCCTGCTGCGGCGCGGCAGTTTGCGCCTGCGGCACGGGTTCCGCCTTTGCGGCGGGGGCTTCCTCCGTGCGCTGCGGTGCGCTCGGCGCGCTTACGGCTTCGGCTTTTTCTTCGGCTTCGGCCTTGGGCTTGACGGCGGAAAGCTTGCTGCCGCCGTTCATGATGATATCGACAAGTTCACCCTTGCGATATTTGGTGATGGACTTAACACCCTGAAGCTTTGCGATCTCTCTCAGATCGCCTAAGGATTTTTCCAACAGTTGATCTCTGGTCAAAATGCTGCTCCTTTCAAGAAACGCAAAATTTATAAACAAATTTCCTACTTACGGTGTGTATATATCGGTTCTGCTATCAGTATTATGCCCATATTAATGAAGTTAAAACGTTATATTTGGGGCTTTTATCCGTTCTTCTACCGACAATACCATATTATCGTTAAACATACGCATTTGTCAAGAAGAAACGTGTGAATATTTGATGTATTTTTCTTTAGTATACGCGCATATAATCAAACAAGGGCATAACTACACAAAAGGAGGCCGGGTATGGACAGAATATTGGGCGAAGGCAGCACGCGCATACGTTCCCACAGCGTGCATATAGAGGGCAGGGAGCTGATGAGCGTGAGTGGGGTGAAGGACGTGGATTGCTTCAACGAGGCGGAGATAGAGCTGCTTACGGACGCGGGGCAGCTTAGGATAGAAGGCAGCGGGCTGCACATAACAAAGCTTAGCCTTGACGAGGGGCAGGTAATAGTTGAGGGGGAAATACTGGCCCTTGAATACAGCGAGGATGCACAGCAGCGCGGTTCGCTATTTTCGCGCATGTTCCGCTGATGCTGCGCGCGGCAGCGGAAATACGCATATGCCTTATTTCACTTTACTGTGGCACGTTGATAGGGCTTATGTATGATATTTTCGCGTTCATACGGCTGCCGTTCAACGAAAACCGCATTATCGACGCGGCGCTGGATATTATGTTTTATATATTTGCGGGCATTGCCGCGGCCGCCGCGCTGCTTTATGCGGACAGTGGGCGGATAAGGCTTTATTCAATAATGCTGATAGCGGCGGGCGCGCTGATATACTGCCGCTATCCCATGCGCATGTGCGGGGCGCGCATAAGGCAAAACCTTGCAAAAAAGCGAAAATACGGGCGCATTTACAAAACCCATGCAAAAACGGAAAAATAAGGCTTGAAATATGCGCATATATGTTTTATAAATATAGTATACGCGATAGGTGCGCACCTATGCGTATATTACCATATAAGAAAGGCAGGTATGCGGCATGAAACGGAAACTGAAGGCAACGCCCCGATTTATTATGCTGCTTACGCTTATATGCCTTATATTCGCGGGCGCGGTAATACTTTCCCAGCAGGCTAAGCTGAACGAGATCGCCGCCAAGCAGGCCGCGCTGGACGAACAATACGCCGCACTGCAGGCGGAGGAACAGCGCCTTGAATACATGATAGAATACGCCAAGAGCGATGAATACAGAGTGCAGTACGCCCGCGAAAAGCTGGGGCTTGTGCTGCCGGACGATATAAAGTTCGACATAACGGATTAAGAAAACGAAAAGTGGCCGTTGGCCACTTTTTAAGTATTTTTGGGAGGACGAACAATGCAGAAGAAAGCCGCCGTTGACATAGGCAGCAACTCAATACGATATCTTGGCCCGAACGGGGAAAGGCGGCTTATAACCACCCGCCTTGCGGAGAACATTATTTCAACCGGTAAGCTGAGCGACGCGGCCATAGAACGGAGCATAGCCGCGCTGAAGGAGCTTGCCGCCCTTGCCGCGGCGCAGGACGCAAAGCCCTATGCATACGCCACCAGCGCCGTGAGGGATGCCAAATTCGGCAGCCGCGAACGCTTCCTTGCCTTTGCGGGGGAGATAATGCCCGTGCGCGTGCTTTCGGGCGAGGAGGAGGCCACATTTGCCCGCATAGGTGCGGGCATTGCGGACAAGCCGGATTGGGGCCTGATAGACCTTGGCGGCGGGTCGTGCCAGCTTATTTCGGAGGGATTTGCGGTCAGTGCGCCAATGGGCTGCGTCCGCGCGAAGGACATATGCGATAAGGAATCGGACGGGTCATACGAATCCATGCGCGAGGCCGTGTTCAAGGCGTGCGAGGGGCTGTTCCGCTTCCCGCGCATAAGAATAACGGACTGGATAGGCGTGGGCGGCACGATAACAACGCTTGCAGCGCTGTCGCTCGGGCTTGAGGAATACGATGAGCACGCTGTCGAATCCACATTGCTTACGCGGGAGAGGATAGAGCTGCTTTCCAAAAAGCTGCACGAAGCGGGGGACGGGGCGCGCAGCCGCCATCCGCTGCTTACAAAGCGGCATGATGTTATTGTACCCGGCACGCTGGTACTGCTTTACGCAATGCAGGGCATGGGCATACGTGTGCTGCACCCGAGCAAGGCGGATGGGCTGGACGGGTATTATAAATATATATGTCAAAATATGTGACATATTGCGCGGCATAATGTATAATCAAATTGTGCCGCAAAAGCGGCATAGAATGGACGAGAGGTATTTTATTATGAAAAAGACTGTTGCCCTGATGATGGCTGCAATTATGCTTATGGCATTCTCCGGCTGCACAGGCGGCGCGGACAAGCCCAACGCACAGGATTTGATATCCACGCTGCCCGCGGAAGGCGGAAAGCCCGTTGTTACGGACACCCCAGCCCCCACCGAAGCGCCTGTTGCAACTGAAGAACCCACGGCAGAACCTACCGCGGAGGCCGAAACTTCCATAACGCGCGGCACATGGACGGACGGCGTATATTATAACGCCACCGCGGGATTTAACTTCACCCCGCCCGAAAACTGGCTGCTGGCGGACGATGAATACATTGCGCAGCTTGTCGGCGTATCCAAGGAGATGCTGGGTACCGAGGGCGAAGATCTGAGCGACCACGAGGTTGTGTACGATACTTTTGTACAGAATCCGGACAACGGCACCAACGTATTCATAATATATCAAAAGGTCAGCATGCTGGGCGCGCTCGGCATTGGCATAGGCGATATTATGGACGAAATAGTTAAGCAGATGGGTGAAAACACGGCCATGAACTGCACCTATGTCGGCACGACGGAGCAGACGCTCGGCAGCACCGATTATCAGTGCGCGGAGTTTGACGTGGACATAAGCGGCATTACTATAAAGCAGTACATACTGGTAAACAAGTTCATGAACTACACCACCAACATAACCATAACCGCCATGGCATCCGAACCCATTGAGGAGTTCCTGCCCATGTTCACATCGGCGCAGACCGCGATGGCAGACTGCTGCGGTTAAAAGTAAAGATACTATATTATATGGTAAGGCAGCACCGTGCAAACGGTGCTGTTTGTAAAAAGGAGCATTCCCATGGACGAGACTGTGCTTGCGATAAGAAGCAGGATACTGAGACTGTGCGGGGAACGTGGAATAAGCGTAAACAGATTGGCAAACCTGAGCGCCGTTCCGCCCAGCAGCATAAAGAACATACTTTACGGCAAAAGCAATAACCCAAAGCTGATGACTATAAAACTCATTTGCGACGGGCTTGGCATAACGCTTGGAGAGTTTTTCTCCTGCGATGAGTTTGATAAGCTTGAACAAAGCATAAAATAAGCATATAAAAAGCGCAGCCTTATGGCTGCGCTTTTGCTGTGCTTAACGGATATTATTTGTTCTTTTTGGCCTTTTCTTCCTTTATTTCGCCGGCGCTGCGAACGATGCTGAACAGGCTGCTGAGTACGGAGCAGCCGAGCGCCGCGGGCAGTACCCACGGGCCTTCGCTGTCCGAAATAAGGCAGATCAGCAGGAATACAACGCTTGCCCCCGAAAGCAGAACGCTTGCCGCCAGCAACAGAATTTTGGATAGCTCTTTGTTCTTGTCAGGCATTTGCTTCACTCCTTTCCGCTGTTGTTTTTTGCCTCCTCCTTTGCTTTCGCGCGCTCCTCGCGGCGCTTTGCAATGTATTCATAAAGGAACCATGCAAGGCCGCCGCCCACAAGCGCGGCAATCAACATTGTTTTTGTGTCGTTCGCGCCGGATATGAGCAAGCCCATAACGCTGCCTATCAGCACGAACGGCGCGGAACCAAGCGCACTGCGCCTGTATTTATTTATAGGCACGCGCTCAATGCGCTTTACCGGCACCAGCAGCGTGCAGCGGTAATCCTCCGCCTCCATATCGCCAAGGGGATAAATCTCCATTTCCTGCGTGCCCTGGTGATTGTAGCCGGATTTTGGGAACCATGTGTTGTAAACATTAGACCAGCAGCTTGTAACGGCCTCGTTCGTGCCGCCTTCGCAGTCAAAATACGCATACGTTCCGGCGGGTACGAATATGGTTTCGTAGCCTTCAAGCAGCGGCGTGTCGTTATCCACCTCCACAGCCACCCAGTAATCATATCCCTTGGAGGTAAAGTTGGAGCAGATGCCCACAATATATTCCGCACCCTCCTTCATAACGGTTTTCAGCTCGTCCACCGTGCCGTCCTGTTTAAGGCTCAGTAAAAACTCGCGGGCCTTTTCGCCCGGCGTGCTCTGCTTTGCCGCTATACGTGTGCGCCTGCCCATAAAGCGGCGTTCATCATATTCCCTTACGTTTTCGGCAAGCGGCACGCGCTTGTCCTTATTTTCGGATTTCTGCATTTCCATATCCGTATGCCCTCCTATGGGGATGGTATTATTACTATAGATTATATACTATCAGGCTTTTTCAATCAATCGCCAAAAAGAATAATCGGTCCGTTGTTGCCAGCGGACCGGTAATCCTGTTGTTTGCTCTTTTGAAAGGTTGCTCTCTCTTTCTGATTCATATTATAGAGCATGGCGGGAGAAAAAGCATCACAAAAGTGTTACGAAAGTCTCAAACTTTGATTATGTTTAAGTAACGTTTTGGCGCGAAAGTGTTAAATCCCGCCGAAATATTTGTTTAATGCCCACTTGGCCGCCGCACGCACCTGCTCAAACGGGGAGGAGAGGCAGGCGCGGATCTCCGCTTCGCATTGCCCTTCCCGCGCGGCGAAGGCTATGGCTTCCATGGTAAGCCGCCCGTTGCCGGTTATGTTTTTGCCCGCTATAATGCGCGCGGCCTTCGCGTTGCCCGCTATAAGCCGCCTCAGCTCAAACGCTTCCGCCGTGTCGTCAGGCACGGGCAGCTTTTTCAGCCGCGCATTTTTGGGGCAAACGGTCTGGCAAATCTCGCAGCCCAGAAATGTCTGCTGCTTTTGCCAAATTTCTTCTGTATAGCCGCTGTTCATAATATAGCGCATGCAGCGCGTTACGTTCAGCCCGTCCGCTGTTATCGCGCCCATGGGGCAGGCGGAGATGCAGGCCGTGCAGCCTTCCGGGCAGCCGCCCTCCGTGCAGACCTGCTCCGCGTTTGGCTCAACCGGGGAATATATTAGCAGCGTTTCAAGCGCAATGCGCGTGCCGTAGGGGGCAATACTCAGCAGCCCGTTTCTGCCCTGATGCCCCACCCCGTTGGCTATGCACAGCGCCCGCGCGGGTATAAACGCCCGCTCTGCTGCTATTCCCGCCGCGTTAAGTTCAGCCTCCACGGCCTTTGATGCGTGGTAGCTTGCGTTGCTGGCGGGATAATAGGACGAAATATGCCCGCCGTTTTCATACGGAGCATAGGCCCATATCAAAAGCAGTGCGGCCTTTGCATCGGGATATGCCGCGGGAAGATCGTACGGCATTGCGCAGCCCGTGCCGTAAAGCGCGGAATACTTATGCCAAGCGTCCAGCCTATGCAATTTTAGCATACGCATACCTGCAAACCCGTGAGCGAGCGCGGTTTTATATATTATATTCATTATTTGGCTGTCCGTATAAACATTCATGACAAAAGTATAACATATAAGTGCCGCGAAGTATAGCAAATTAGGGCAAAAGTTAAAAAACTAACGAGAATAAAGTACTACACGGGTGAAAAATTGTGTGCTATAATAGCACGGATAGCAATGGTAGGCGTAACTATGTTCGCATGCATTTTTGCATTTTTATTACATCATATTCCGCATCACATCGAAAGGCAGGTGCTTTGTTTGCCAAAGTATTCCTTCAAGGGCGGCGTACATCCTCTGCATTCCCAGCACGAGGGTAAGCTGCCGACCCGAAATGCCCCGATACGGGACTTTGTTTCCGATTCGGTGGTCATTCCCATGAGTATGCATCTGGGTGCTCCGTCTAAGCCGTGCGTAAGCAAGGGCGATCATGTAAAGATAGGCCAGCTTATAGGCGAACCCGTCGGCGGCTTGGGCCTTCCCGTACACGCCAGCATATCCGGCGAGGTTACGGCCGTTGAGCCGCGGCTCATCACCGGCGCGGGACCCGTTATGTGCGTTTGCATACAGAATGATTTTGCCGACGAATGGGTGGACGGCATACAGGGCTACGGCAACGTGGAAACAGTTGACCCCGCGCTGATAGTTCCCGCGATAAAGGCTGCGGGCATATGCGGCATGGGCGGCGCGAGCTTCCCCGCGCACGTTAAGCTTACCCTTCCCGAAGGCAAGACCTGCGATACGATTATATTGAACGGCGCAGAGTGCGAAACGTTCCTTACGGCTGACTATAGGCTGATGATAGAAGAACCCCGCCGGGTTGTGGACGGCCTGCGTGCGGAAATGCGCGCGCTTGGCGTAAAGCGCGGCGTAATAGCCATAGAGGACAACAAGATGGAAGCTATCGAGTCCATGCGCAAGGCGGCTGCCGGGCGCGAGGGCGTTGAAATAGCGGTGCTCAGAACCAAGTACCCGCAGGGCGGTGAAAAGCAGCTTATCCATGCCGTTACCGGACGCCAGGTGCCAAGCGGCAAGCTGCCCATAGAGGTGCATACGATAGTTACCAACGTGGCCACGGCCGCGGCGATAGCGGACGCTGTTATAGACGGCAAGCCCCTTATAAGCCGCATAACCACCGTTACCGGCAAGGTGGTCAATCCCTCCAACCTGCGCGTAAGGATAGGCACCGTTGTTGCCGACATGATAGGCGAATGCGGCGGATACAGCGAGGAAGCCGCAAAGATAGTTATGGGCGGCGGCATGACCGGCGTTTGCACCGCAAGCGCGGATATACCCATTGCCAAGGCCAACGGCGGCATAGTTGTTTACAACGAAAAGGACGCGAAGAGCGTTGACGAAGAGCCCTGCATACGCTGCGCGCGCTGCGTACAGGCCTGCCCCATGGGGCTTGACCCGTATAAGCTGAAGCACCTTTGCGACGCGGGCAATTTGGAAGGCGCGAAGGCCAACCATGTTATGGACTGCATACTGTGCGGCTGCTGCTCGTATGCCTGCCCGTCAAGAAGATGGCTGACCGCGGCGTTCAAGAATACCAAGGACGCAATAGCCGCCGCAGCAAGGAGGAAGTAATATGAGCCTTTATATGTCTACCGCGCCGCATGTGCGCAGCCCGCAGAACACCCGCTCACTGATGGGCGATGTTCTGATAGCCCTGGCGCCCACCACCATCGCCGGCATATACTTTTTCGGTGTAAGCGCGGCAATAGTAGTGGCGCTTGCTACGGCCTCCGCCATACTGTTTGAATACCTTTGGCAGAAGCTTACGCATAAAACCATAAGAATCGGCGACCTGAGCGCGGCCGTTACCGGCCTGCTGGTCGGCCTTAACCTCCCGCCCACGGCGCCGTGGTGGCTGCCCATAATCGGCAGCGGCCTTGCGATAATACTCGTGAAGCAGCTTTTCGGCGGCATAGGCGATAACTTTGTCAATCCCGCGCTTGCTGCGCGCGGTATACTGCTTGCCAGCTGGCCCGTGCGTATGACGGCGTTCGTGCTGCCCACCTGCTTCAGCGGTGCGGATGCGACCACCAGCGCCACCGTGCTTGCCGGTTATGAAGCGAGCTATATGGACATGTTCCTCGGCAACATTCCCGGCTGCATAGGCGAAGTCTGCAAGGCGGCTATACTGCTCGGCTTCCTGTATATGCTTATCCGCGGCGTTATAACCTGGCGCATACCGGTAACGTTCCTGGCAGTGGTGTTCGTGTTCTCCGCAATACTGGGCAACGATCCCCTGCAGGCGATACTGTGCGGCGGCGTGATGCTCGGCGCGGTGTTCATGGCGACTGACTACACCACCAGCCCCATGAGCGCGAAGGGCCAATTCATCTATGCTGCAGGCTGCGGCATAATAGTTGTTATAATCCGCAACTTCTGTAACTATCCCGAAGGCGTGACCTATGCGATACTTGTTATGAACATAGTCACCCCGCTGCTGGATAAATACGTTAAACCCCGGCTTTATGGCCGCCTGAAGGAGGAAAAGGCCAATGGCTAAAAAAGAAAAGACCGTTTCAAGCGTATTCTTTAACGGAATACTGAACGAGAACCCCACGCTGAGGCTGGTGCTGGGCATATGCCCCACGCTTGCCTCCACCACCAGCGCATCCAACGCCGTTGGCATGGGCCTTGCGGCAACGTTCGTTCTGGTCGGCTCAAACGTGGTCATATCCCTTTTGAGGAATATAATACCCGACAAGATCCGCATTCCCGCGTTCGTCGTGATAATATGCACGTTCGTTACGCTGGTCGAAATGCTGGTTAAGGCGTTCGTACCCGCGCTTTATGCAAGCCTTGGCATGTTTATACCGCTTATTGTGGTTAACTGCATAATTCTTGCGCGCGCGGAAGCCTTCGCAAGCAAAAACGGCGTGCTGCTGAGCGCTGCGGACGGCCTTGGCATGGGCGCGGGCTTCACGCTTGCCATAACCGTAATAGGCATAGTGCGCGAGCTGCTTGGCAACGGCAGCGTGTTCGGACTGAGCCTGTTCGGCGAAGGGTTCGAGCCTATGCTCCTTTCAATAATGGCTCCCGGCGGCTTCCTTGTGTTCGGACTGGTGCTTGGCGTGGCCAACTACTTTATGAATAAGGCCGAAAAGAAAAAGACTGAGGAGAAAGGAGTGATACGCGCATGAGCGGCATAGCAAAAGTTCTTTTGTTCATGGTAAACTGCGTACTTACCAATAACTTCATATTCTCGCGTTACCTTGGCAATTGCCCCTTCCTGGGCGTATCCAACAAGGTTGAAACGGCAACGGGCATGGGCCTTGCGGTCACGTTCGTAATGGGCCTTGCGTCGCTGTTCACCTACCTTATTTATACTTACATACTGGTGCCCCTCGGGCTGAGCTATCTTTCCACGATAGTGTTCATATTGGTAATAGCCAGCCTTGTGCAGATAGTTGAAATGTTCATCAAAAAGAGCAGCCCCTCCCTTTATAAGGCGCTGGGCATATATCTGCCGCTTATCACCACTAACTGCGCCGTGCTTGGCGTTTGCCTGCTCAACATAGGCAGCCCCATCACCATTGGCGGCGAAGTGCTGGAATTCAACCTGCTCTATTCCGTGCTCAACGGCATATTCGGCGCGCTGGGCTTCCTGCTGGCCATTGTGCTTATGGCGGGCGTTAGGGAAAGGCTTGAAACTTCCAAAATTCCGGATTGCCTTAAAGGCTTTTCCAGCTCACTGATAATTGCCGGCCTGATGTCCGTGGCGTTCATGGGCTTCGCGGGCCTTGGCGCGTAAGGAGGGAACGAAATGGATTGGATCCCTGTAGTACTTGCACTGGGCGTGCTTGGCGTTGTAGGATTGATATTCGGCATACTGCTTGAAGTTGCGGATAAAAAGCTGGCCGTTGAGGTGGACCCGAGGATATCCAAAGTAGGCGAAGCGCTGGGCGGCGCCAACTGCGGCGCCTGCGGCTACGCGGGCTGCGCTGCGCTGGCGGAAGCAATAGTCAGCGGCGAAGCGAAGCCGAATGCCTGCCCCGCGGCTAATATGGCAGCCATAAGCGAAGCGCTGGGCATTACCGTTGAAGAAGGCGAAAAGATGGTTGCCCGCGTAATATGCCAGGGTCACAACGGCGTGGCTAAGGAAAGGTATAAATACGACGGATACACCAGCTGCGCCACCGCCGCATCCATGGCGGGCGGCCCGAAGGAATGCGCGTATGCGTGCATAGGCCTGGGCGATTGTATGCGCGTTTGCAGCTTCGGCGCAATAAGCATGAACAACGGCATCGCCAGCATAGACCCCAATGTTTGCGTTGCCTGCGGCAACTGCGAAAAGGCCTGCCCCCGCAGCGCCATAAGGATAATCCCCGCGGAGACGAAGGTCCTTGTGCTCTGCCGCAATAAGGACATAGGCCGCGTTGCCCGCGCCGCCTGCATGAAGGCGTGCATAGGCTGCGGACGCTGCGTGAAGGAATGCAAATACGGCGCCATCGCCGTGGAAGACGGCTATGCCCGTATCGATCCCGAAAAGTGCACCCGCTGCGGCGCCTGCGCCAAGGTTTGCCCCTGCGGCTGCATAATAGATTATTCCGTCACCGCCGAGGATAAAGCGGAGTAAAATAATAAAAATGCAACTCATGGCCTCCCGAAAGGGAGGCTTTTTTATGCCGTAAATACATACGCGAAATTGTATTATCCCTTCATTGGGAAAACGTTGACACAATATATTGCAATGTGTTACCATAAGTTCAACGAAGAAACCAAGTAACTAAGTTGACATTTAGACCGTAGATTTAATTGTTGCCCGTTCCCAACCGGAACGCTGTTGACCTTT
>ERZ773194.408-NODE-408-length-55321-cov-4.300981_pt1 | contig 55321 bp, 57 predicted proteins | sample MGYA00511240_ERZ773194 | MGnify/ENA primary metagenome ERZ773194 (study PRJEB29015, sample SAMEA2737774) | human gut metagenome | biome: human gut; feature: human-associated habitat; material: faeces | place: China | collected 2012 ... | reverse complement strand
CCAATCTCTAATATATCCTCAAATGCAATAATGGTCGGCAGCTCTTTGCCGGTATCGTTTATAAAGCCTGTGTATATTCGCAGTTCTTTGTTTATCGCATCCACAGCATCCAATACTCCGGCTACATTCTCATAGTAGCCGTCCGTGAAATATTTTATTATGTGGTTATTCCTTTGAGTCAGGTCGCTTAAAGGCCGGACAATGGGACTATTAAAGTGGTAGAATGTAATCAGAAACCGGGAAAACGGAGGAATTACATTATGCCACTCAAAAACAAACTGACTCTTGCGGCGTTCATAGCCAAGTTCAGTAGCGAGAAAGCCTGCCACGAATATCTTGCGAAAAAACGTTGGCCAAACGGCTTTGCATGCCCATCCTGCAAAGGAACGCACGGTTGGGTGCTCGCGGATGGAAAATACGAATGCAGTCATTGCCACAAGCAGGTCAGCGTGACCGCAGGAACTGTTATGCACCGCAGTCATGTTCCACTGACAAAGTGGTTTCTGGCATTCTATTTGGTCATGAACGACAAGCGAGGTGTTTCTGCCGTTGAACTCAGCAAAAATATAGGCGTGACGTATAAAACCGCTTGGTATATGTTGTATAGAATTCGCACGGCGATGTCACCTTCTCGCAGGCGAGATAGAGTTTGATAATGCCTATATTGGTGGACCTACTGTTGGGAAAAAACGTGGCTGTGGCACGGATAAAGAAAAAGTATTCTGCGCACTTTCGTTGAATTCAGAAAACAAGCCGTTGTTTTTGAAACTGAAAACAACAAAGGATATGTGCCAAAAGAGTGTTGCCGAATTTGCAAAGTCCGCCATTAAGCAAGGTTCCACCATCCACACAGACGGATACCGCAGTTATAAAAAGGCTTGCTTGGTTATGAACATCAGCCGAAAGTTTACAATCCGAACACAGGTTTGCTGCATTGGCTGCATGTGATGATTAGCAATGAAAAGGCTTTTATTCTTGCAGTTGGTCTACTTCTAGCATCCTTTGGACAATTTGTTTATTTAAGGGTACTTATAAAGAAAAAAACTGATTTCAGGCATCGATGTGTTTTAGATCTTCGAGATACGAATATCAAGCAAATGTTAATACTGGTGGGGCCGGTATTTATCAGCACGGGTGTAAATCAGCTTAACTCAATTGTGGATCGTTCAATGGCTTCTGGTTTGGTGGAGGGAAGTGTCTCTGCACTGAACTATTCAAGTGAAGTTGCAAATATGGTTACGCAGGTCGTTATTTTAAGCTTGACAACGATCCTGTATCCTAAAATGACTGAGTTGTTCGCCAGAAATAACAAGGCAGAAAAAAATTCCTTTACCCTAACTTATATTAATGTGGTGTCATTATTAGTATTTCCATTAGCCGCGTTGATTTTTGTGTTTTCTAAAGAGATTGTACAAATTTTATTTGGACGTGGAGCATTCAATGAAAATACAGTCTTATTTGTAAGCCGTGCCTTAAAAATTTACGCATTAGGTATTGTGGGAGCGTCTTTTAGAGATATCCTGAATAAAGTTTTCTATTCTATGAAGGACACAAAGACACCAATGATTAATGGAACGATTGCAGTTGCTGTAAATATTGGGTTGAACATCTTACTAGTAAAGAAATTTGAATATCTGGGATTAGCTCTAGCAACATCCGTTTCAGCAACGGTCTGTACAATACTGCTTTTAATCAAGATGTGCAAAAAGATGGATGGATTTAAGTATAGAAAATTTATAAAGGCATTTTTGGCAATGACTTGTATGTGCGCAGGAATTGCGGGAATCATGCCATTTTTTGATTCGATCAATGATCTTTGTGGGTGTTTTGTTGGCGGAATAATAGGTGTTGTTATTTATGTTTGTGTGCTGTTAGTATTTCGAGACCAGACGATAAGACAAGCAATAAATAAAGTTGAAAAGAAATTTAAAAGGGATTGACAAGATGTACAAAGGAGAGAATACCCTTGAGAGCAGAGCAGAGCAGACTGGATTGATGTACTAAAAGGTATAGGAATCATCCTAGTGGTCATTGGTCATGCGAACATAAAAGGTTTTCTAGTTCAATGGCTTTATCCATTCCATATGCGGAAATTTAACGGCGGATGATATTAAGTATTAAGCATATATAATGATAAATAATCTTTATGTAATGGTAAAAATAGTCATGAATATGAGTATCACCATCAACGTGTAAATAAATATTGTAAAATTTGCTTCAGAATGCCACCTTCCATTCATTACCAACGTATCCACGTCCCACTGGATAGTATACATACCGATATCGCGCATTGCGGAAACGACGGAGTCGTTATAGTCGCCGTAGGGCGGACGGAACAAAATCGGTTTTTTATTTGTGACCTTTTCAATTTTATCGTTACACTCGGTCACTTCTTTCTGCATCTGCTCTTTTGACAGTTTCGTCATATGCGGATGAGTATTTGAATGATTCATAATTTCGTGCCCCGCGTCGGAGAGCTCTTTCACCGACTCGGGGTATTTATCTACCCAGCCGCCGACAACAAAAAACGTGGTTTTAACATTATACTTCTTCAAAATTTCAATCAGCGTGTGGGTATCTTCATTTCCCCACGCTGCGTCAAAACTTATTGCACAAATTTTTTCCTCCTTTTGCACGCAGTAGATGGGGAGGTCTTTTTTCGGCGCCATAGTTTCAAAAACTGCCGTTGTTGTGTCCCAGTTGAGGGTCAGCACCGAGCAAATGGCGGCGAGAATTAAAAAATATATTATCACTGTGTCCTTGTGAACTACAAAAAGCTTCATAAAATCTTTCCTTTCCGATGGTTTTTATTACTAAATTCTATTTTACTTTTAATATTTATATTACAAAAATCACACATTTCGCATTTTGACATATTATGTAAATGTAAAAAGCAATTTTGAATTTTTGGGAGGTTAATTTTATGAGTGAAAACTTTGGCTCAAAAGACTGCTGCGGCGGAAACAATTCTGCCTGCGTGCAGACACGAAAGGTATACGGCTCGTGCAAGGACAAAGAATGTTTGGAAAATTTAAGGGTATTCTTAACTGCAAGCGGTCAAAATCTTGTCAACAATGCAGTTAACGTAAAATGCAAAAAGGTTGAAATCGTCTGGATTTACACCGACGTTGAACCCGTTGCGTTTAACAGAGGCTACTACACGGTTGATTTGAAATTCTTCTTCAGGGTTTCGCTTGACGTTTACTGCGGTGTATGCAAACCTACACCTATTGAAGGTCTTGCAACATACGATAAAAAAGTCGTTCTGTTCGGCTCGGAGGGAAATGCAAAGATTTTCTCGTCGCAGTACAGGGAAAACGACATAGACATAAACTTTTTGCAGAAAAGCAATCTTCCTGTTGCACAGGTTGAGGTTGTTGAGCCTATCGCGCTCGATTTAAAGGTTATTGAACCGCAGGAAAAATGCTGCTGCGTATGCTGCTGCGACGTTGCGTCAATCCCCAACACCATAAACGGTTTGTTTGACGAGCGTTTTGTTGACGACGAGGGCGACAGAAAGGTTCTTCTCACTCTCGGCTTGTTCTCGATTGTAAGACTTGAAAGGGACGTTCAGCTTATCGTTCCCGTTGACGATTTCTGTGTTCCCGAGTGCGACTGCACACCGTCGAACAACAACAATCCCTGCGATTTGTTTGACAGAATAAGCTTCCCGGTTGAGGAATTTTTCCCGCCCGAGAGAAACTCTTTCGATCCGCTTAACACCGGACGTAAAAAAGGCTGTGAATAATTTTTAACCTATAACTAAAAAAGCCTTTGCAGATTAAGTCTGCAAAGGCTTTTTGCTTTTGACAATATTGATTATGCTTTGTTGTCGCAGCCCAAAACGTTGAGAATTTTGTGCTTAACCATATCTTTAACCGCTTCTCTCGCAGGTCCGAGGTACTGTCTGGGGTCGAAGTGCGAGGGGTTGTCGTTAAAGTATTTTCTGATTGTACCGGTTACTGCAAGTCTGATATCGGAGTCGATATTGATTTTGCAAACCGCGCTTCTTGCCGCCTGACGGAGCATATCTTCGGGGATGCCGATAGCGTCGGGCATTTTACCGCCGTTTTCGTTAATCATTTTAACGTATTCGGGGATTACACTGCTTGCGCCGTGAAGAACAATCGGGAAGTTGGGGAGATTTTTCTCAATTTCTGCGAGAATGTCAAAACGGAGCTGGGGTTTCTGACCGGGTTTGAATTTGTATGCACCGTGGCTTGTACCGATTGCGATAGCAAGCGAATCAACGCCGGTGCGTGTAGCAAAATCGTAAACCTGTTCGGGTTTTGTGAAAGATGCATCTTCGTCCGAAACGTTAACATCGTCCTCAATACCTGCAAGCTGACCAAGCTCGCCCTCAACAACAACGCCGTGAGCGTGAGCGTATTCAACAACTTTTTTTGTAAGAGCAATATTTTCTTCATACGGGTGTTTTGAACCGTCAATCATAACAGAGGTAAAACCGCCGTCTATGCAGGCTTTGCAAAGTTCAAAGCTGTCGCCGTGGTCGAGGTGGAGAGCAATGGGAAGATTTGTTTCTTCAACCGCCGCCTCAACGAGTTTAACAAGATAAGTATGATTTGCATATTTTCTTGCGCCCGACGAAACCTGAAGGATAAGAGGTGCGTTAACCTCTTTGCCGGCCTCTGTGATACCCTGGATAATTTCCATATTATTTACATTGAATGCACCGATAGCATAACCGCCTTCGTATGCTTTGCGGAACATTTCTTTTGTTGTAACTAATGGCATAATGTGTCACTCCTTATAAAATTTAACTATGTTAATATTTTATCATACTTTAAAAATAAAATCAATAGTTTTTTATATGCAATGTGCAAAATTTCATATTTTTTCAAGCACTCCGCGCAAAAGAAGTGTAAAATCGCTTGAAATCTTTTTTGCGGTTTGCTGAACGTCGGTATGTGAAAGTGTTTTTTCGCCCAGTCCCGCAGCCATATTGGTAATACAGCTGATGCCGAGAATTTTCATACCTGCGTGCTTTGCCGCCATAGCTTCGCACGCTGTGCTCATTCCGACCGCATCCGCGCCGAGAAGTTTATACATTTTTATTTCGGCAGGCGTTTCGTAATTCGGCCCGGGCGCCTGGAGATATGTGCCGAAATTGAGTTTTATGCCGTTTTCGCTCGCTGCATTTTTTGCGGTTTTAAGCAAATCTTTGTCGTAAACCTCGGACATATCGGGAAATCTTTCGCCGAGAAAATCTATATTTTCACCGCGCAAAGGCGAGGGGACAAACGATGAAATATGGTCGGTCAGCGCCATAAGACAGCCTTTTGAAAAACTCTCGTTTATACCGCCGGCGGCGTTTGTGAGAATGAGATTTTTCGCACCGCAAAGCGACAAAAGGCGCACGCCGAGAACGGTGTCGGCAATGTCATATCCCTCGTAATAATGCACTCTGCCTTGCATAACTGCAACATTTTTGCCCTTGTATTTTCCGAAAATAAAACGTCCGTTATGGCCTTGGACGGTGGAAATAGGAAAATGTTCAAGGTCTTTGTATTCAACTGTTTCAGGCGTTTCGATTTGGTCTGCAAAACCGCCCAGTCCCGTGCCGAGAACGATTGCCGTTTCGGGCTTAAATTCGGTGATTTTGCGAAGATTTTCAAAGCATATTTCCAGTTTTTCTTTTGCGTTCATATTATTTTTCCTTTTTGGGCATTTCAAGATAACGTTTGATTTTGCCCGTTGTGGTTTTGGTAAGCTCTTTGTCGCGGATTTCAAATTTTCTTATATATTTGTAGAGCGGATTTCGTTTGTTAACCGTCTTAACCGCATCCTCCATAAGCGAGCGGATTTTTTCGTCCGACACATCGTCGCCGAAATCAGATTTGATTTCGTCAAATTTCGGAACAATCAGCGCGCAAAGATAGGTTTCGCCGTCCTCGGGATTATATTCGCCGTAAACCATACTTTCCAAAATATACTCGTTTTCGTTGAGGAAAATTTCAAGCTCCTCGGGGAAGATGTTTTTGCCGTTCTGCGTTACGATAACGCTTTTCTTTCTGCCTGTAATATGGCAAAAACCTTCGTCATCAATATATCCTAAATCGCCTGTGTGGAACCAGCCGTCAACAATAACCTCGTCGGTCGCTTCTTTGTTCTGATAATATCCCAGCATAACGTTCGGGCCTTTGCACACAATTTCGCCGATACCCTCGCTGTTTTTGTCCACAACGTCAATGGCAATGTTCGGCATAGCCTGACCTGCCGCGTCGTCGCGGAAATTGGTGTCGCGGTTAAGCGCAACGATAGGGGAACATTCGGTAATTCCGTAGCCCTGGATAACCAAAAATCCGAAGTCGCGGAGTCCCTTTGACACTTCGGGATTGGGCGCCGCCGCACCAACAACGAACATTCTGAAGTGTCCGCCGAAATTGTCGTGAATTTGTTTGAAAATTTTTCTTCTCATATCAATATGAACTTTTCGGAGCGAATTTGAAAGCTTTATTCCTTTTTTCAGCTTTTGGTCAATGCCGTTTTTCTTCGCCGCACTCCAAATTCTTTTATACATCGCCTCGATAACCGCAGGAACGCAGAGCATAACGGTAGCCTTGCTCTCGGCAAGGTTTTTCGCAATGTATTTTAAGCCGTCGCAGTGCGCAATGGTACAACCGCGGTAGAGCGGTGCCAAAAATCCGCAGTTGCACTCGTATGTGTGGTGCAGAGGGAGAATTGACAAAAATATGTCGCCGGGTCCGATATATGCCATTGTGCACATTCCCATAAGCGCGGCGCATATGTTTTTATGTGACAAAAGCACGCCCTTTGAAACGGCGGTTGTTCCTGATGTGAAAAGCAGAATTTTCGCCTCGTCGGGATTGATTTTAACGTTTGCAAAGCTCTTGTCGCCCTCGTTTACCATCATTTTGCCCGACGCAAGAAGCTTTTTAAAGCTGATTTCCTGTTCGGTGTTGTCGTCCAAATCCATATTAACCAAAAATCGTATTTTTTTGTTTTCTTCACGCGCTTTCACCATATTTTCGGCAAATTTTTCCGAATATACAACGGTTGTAACATCGGAAATATCGAGAAGATGAGCCCAGTCCTCATACGGAAGCTCTTTGTCAATCGGCACGATCATACTTTCGCCGTTAGCGGCTGCAAGGTATGTAACCGCCCATTCATAGCGGTTTTGACCAATAACCGCTATTTTTTTGCCGGAAAGCCCCATTCGCAAAAATGCAGTGCCGAGCCCCTCAACGTCTTTGTAAAACTCTTTGTATGTTACACCTTCGTACGGACTTTTTCTGTCTTTTTTAACCAAAAATGCGTTTGTGTCACCGTATTTTTTTACGCTGTTTTCCAGCATATCCTTAAGCGACGCTATTTCGTCAATCGGATAATAAGAATTATTTTTCATTTTCTGCCACTCCTTAAAATTTTATTAAAACAAGCTTAACTGCGTGTTCGGATTGTCCTCGTCTTTTAGATAATATCCCGTTGCCGGGACGTTTTTTGTTTTGTAATATTCAATGTCCGAAAGCTTTGCGTCGGACGCGAAATCAACCTTTGTGACAACGCTTTTCTTTTTCATATTCATCACCGCAACGCCCTGTGTGTCGCGCGTTGTTTTGGGGGTTAAGCAGGTTGTGGAGAACACCATAACCTTGTCGATTGAACTGTATATAACCATATCGGTGTCGTCGGTAATGTATTTAACCGTAACAAGCTTTGATTTGTTGCTGTATGCGTTGATGAGCTTTTTGCGGTTGGTTTTTGTTTCGTAGCTTTTAAGGTTAACCCTTGCAACTTTTCCGTTTTCAAAAAAGTAGAGCAAATCGCCGGCGTAATCGGCAGTTGCAATGGCAAACACGATTTTTTCACCCTGTTCCATTTTCGCAATGTTGGGCGCGAAATGTCCCCAGTCGCTCGCCTTGCAGTCGGCAACCTCGTGAAGCTTCAGCTTGTACGCATTGCACATGTTGCTGATAAGCACAAGGTCGGCTTTGTTTGTGGTTTCCTGTTCAAGCACTATAAAGTCGCCGTCTTTAAGCTTTTGCACCGAGCTTGAACGCAGCGAAACGGCTGATATTTTTTTTAGGTAGCCGTCGTTTGTGAGGAAAATTTTGAGATTGTAATCTTCAATAAAGCTTTCCTCCTCATAAACGGGAATTTCACCGCTTTCCACAACGGTTGTTTTGCGCTCTTTGCCGTATTTTTTTGAAATGCGTTTTAAATCTTCGATTATAAGCTTTTTAACCTCTTTATCGTCGGCTAAAATTCTGTTTATGTTGTCAAGCTCCGCTTTCAAATCGTCAATATCGTTCAAACGGTTCAAAATGTATTGCTTGTTGAGATTGCGCAGTTTGATTTCCGCGATAAAGTCCGCCTGCTCCCCGTCAATTCCGAAACCTTTCATAAGGTTGGGAACAACGTCGTCGTCGCGCTCGGTGTTGCGGATAATTGCAATCGCCTTGTCAATGTCGAGCAGAATTTTTTTAAGTCCCTCCAAAAGGTGCAGACGCGTTGAGATTTTGTTCAAATCATAGTTGAGTTTGCGTTTTATGCAGTTCATTCGGAACTCTGTCCAGTGCATAAGAATTTCGCGTATGCCAAGCACCATAGGCGTTGTGCCGATAAGCACGTTCATATTGCAGCTGAACGAATCTTCGAGCGGAGTAAGCTTATATAACTTTGTCATAAGCATATCGGGTTTTGCGCTCTTTTTGATGTCGATTGTAATTTTAAGACCCTTAAGGTCGGTTTCGTCGCGCAGATCGGTGATTTCTTTAATTTTGCCTGCTTTTATAAGTTCGATAATCTTGTCGATAATCGCCTCGCTTGTGGTGCTGTAGGGGATTTCGTAAATTTCGATAAGCGAGTTTTTCTTGTCGTAGCGGTATTTTGCGCGGACTTTAACGCTTCCTCTGCCCGTCTTGTAAATGTTGTCAAGGGCGGTGCGGTCTAAAATAAGTTCACCGCCTGTTGAAAAGTCGGGCGCTGTAAGCGTTTTTGAAATATCGCAGTTCGGATTTTTAAGATATGCGATTGTTGTGTCGCAAACCTCTTTTAAATTAAAACTCGGTATACAGCTTGCCATACCTACCGCAATGCCCTGGTTTGGGTTTACAAGAATGTTCGGAAACGCAACGGGGAGCAGAGTAGGCTCGGTCATAGTGCCGTCGTAGTTGCTTACAAAATCGACGGTGTTTTTGTCAATGTCGCCGAAAACCTCTTTGCATATTTCTTCAAGCTTTACTTCGGTGTAACGCGACGCGGCAAATGCCATATCGCGCGAATATTGCTTTGCAAAGTTTCCTTTCGAGTCTACAAACGGGTGCAAAAGCGCCTCGTTTCCGCGCGTAAGACGAACCATAGTTTCGTATATAGCCATATCGCCGTGCGGATTGAGTTTCATCGTTTCGCCGACGATATTCGCCGACTTTCTCTGCTTGCCGTTTATAAGTCCCATTTTATACATTGTATACAAAAGCTTTCGGTGCGACGGCTTAAAACCATCGATTTCGGGTATTGCACGCGAAATGATAACGCTCATTGCATACGGCATATAATTCTCTTTTAAAGTTTGCGTAATTTTCTGTTCGGTATTGTTTTCCAAAAATTTCAGTCCTTTCAAAGTGATAATTTGAACGGAGATTTATCAGCTTAAATCAAGCATATCGAGGTATTCGTGACCGTTTGTCGTGATGTAGTTTTTTCTGCCCTGCAAATCATCGCCGAGAAGCATATCAAACACTTCTTCCGTGAGGTTTTTATCGTCATCCAAAACCTTTATAAGACGTCTTGTTTCTGGGTTCATAGTTGTCTGCCACATCATTTCGGGTTCGTTTTCGCCAAGACCTTTCGAACGCTGAATTGACGCTTTTTCGCCCGCTTTTTTGATGATTTCGTTTTTCTCTTTTTCGCTGTATGCAAAATACGTTCCGCTCTTTGCGGTAATTTCAAAAAGCGGAGATTCCGCAATGTAAACCTTGCCCTCGGTTATGAGAGTGGGAGTTAAGCGTTTTAGCATCGCAAGAATAAGCGTTCGTATCTGAAAGCCGTCAACGTCGGCATCAGTACAGATTATTATTTTGTTCCATCTTAAATTATTTATGTCAAATTCCGATACGTTTTTTGAATTTTTACTGCTTATTTCAACACCGCAGCCCATAACTTTCAAAAGGTCAACGATAATATCGTTTTTGAATATTTTGTCAAGGTCAGCTTTAAGACAGTTTAAAATTTTACCGCGCACCGGCATAATAGCCTGAAATTCGGAATCTCTGCCCAGCTTGCACGAGCCGAGCGCCGAGTCGCCCTCCACGATATAAAGCTCACGGCGCGACAAATCTTTTGTACGGCAATCCACAAACTTTTGCACACGGTTGGTAACGTCCATATTTCCGCTCAATTTTTTCGCAATGTTAACCCTTGCTTTTTCCGCGTGTTCGCGGCTCCTTTTGTTGATGAGCACTTGCGCGGCGATTTTATCCGCCTCAACCTTGTTTTCTATAAAGTAAACTTCAAGTTCGTGACGCAGAAATTCCGTCATAGCCTCGGCGATAAAAGCGTTGTTTATTGCCTTTTTCGTTTGGTTTGCATAGCTTGTCACGGTGGAGTGGGAGTTTGAAACCAGAATAAGGCAGTCTTTTACGTCGTTAAAGTTAATTTTCGATTCGTTTTTGTTGTATTTGGAATTTTGTTTAAGATACTTGTCCACCGCATACAAAAACGCGTTTGACACCGCTTTGTCGGGCGAACCGCCGTGTTCGAGAAAGCTTGAATTGTGATAATATTCCAAAAGATTTGTTTTGTTTGAAAAACAGAATGCAAACGACATTTTAACGTTGTAGTCATCTCTGTCGGCGCGGTCGCGTCCTCTGCGCTCACATTCAAGATATTTCACATCGGTGAATGCTTCTCCGGCAGCAATTTCGTTTACATAATCGACAATGCCGTTGTTGTAAATATATTCCGTTTCCTCAAATTTTCTCGGTTCTTTCTCGCATTTAAAAACAAGCTTTAAGCCTTTGTTTACAATAGCCTGTTTTTTCATAATATCGTGAAAATATTCTTCGGGAATGTTTATGTCGGTGAAAACTTCAAGGTCGGGACGCCATCTGATCTGCGTGCGCGTGTGCTTATAGTTGTATTCTTCTTTTTTAAGCCCGCCTATGTTAACGCCTTTTTCAAAATGCAAATCATATTTGTATCCGTCGCGGTAAACGGTAACGTCCATATATTCCGACGAATACTGCGTTGCGCACGCACCGAGTCCGTTTGTGCCGAGACTGTATTCGTAGTTTTCGCCCGAATTGGTTTTATATTTACCGCCTGCGTAAAGCTCGCAGAAAACAAGCTCCCAGTTAAACATACCCTCTTTCGGGTTGTAGTCAACGGGGATACCTCTGCCGTAGTCGGTAACTTCTATTGAATTGTCAAGATATTTTTTAACTTCGATAAAATTTCCGTAGCCTTCTCTTGCCTCGTCTATGGAGTTTGAGAGAATTTCAAAAACGGCGTGCTCACAGCCGTCCAAGCCGTCCGATCCGAAAATAACGGCAGGGCGAAGGCGCACTCTGTCAGCACCTTTTAATTTCGATATACTTTCGTTTGTATAATCGTTATTTTTGCTTTTAGCCATTTTTTTACCACCTTGTACCATATATTACTTATTATATTTTACAATGTACTACATCTTGTTGTCAAGCATAATAAGGAAGAAATTTTTTAAATTGTAAAAAATAAGTGGACATTTGGCGAAAAAAGGTATATAATTATATGGAAAATCTATTTGGAGGTAATTTTTATGGTACTTTTGACTGTTGTATTAAATAAAACGGAGTGCCTGGACGAAATTCTGCACGCGTTTGCCGAAAACGGAATAAACGGCGCAACGATTTTGGACAGCACGGGTATGGCGCATACTTTGAGCGACGACGAGGATTTCAGGTTTATCGCGTCCTTGCGCCAAATTCTCGACCCCGACAGAGAAAGCAGTAAAACAATCCTTACCGTTATTGACGAGGGAAAAATTCCGCTCGTTTCAAAAATTGTGAATGACGCGACGGGCGGACTTAACAATCCCGACACGGGAATAATGTTCTGCACCAACGTAACTTATATGGAAGGATTTGAAAAAAACAATGCAATTTAATGTTCTTTGCTATCTTGCAGTAATGATTTTTTCGGGTATGGCGTTCGGACGTCTGGTAAAGCTTGTCAAGCTTCCCAACGTTACGGGATACCTTCTTGCAGGTCTTGTTTTGGGACCGAGCGTGCTTAAAATAATTCCGAAAGACACAATCGATTCAATCGCGGTAATCAGCGAGGTTGCGCTCGGCTTTATCGCGTTTTCGATAGGCAACGAATTTAAAATGTCGTATTTTAAAAAAGTGGGCGCGGCGCCTATCGTCATTGCGGCGCTGGAGGCTCTCGGTGCGGTTGTTGCGGTGTGCGCCGTGCTGGTTGCGTTCGGCAACGATCTGCCGTTTTCGATTGTTTTAAGCTCAATCGCGGCGGCAACAGCACCCGCGGCAACCATTATGGTTATCCGCCAGTATAAGGCGAAGGGGCCTGTTACCGAAACACTTTTGTCGGTTGTTGCTCTCGACGACGCGGTGGCGCTTATGCTTTTCGGAATTGCCGTTGCGGTTGCCGGAATGCTCAATTCCACTGCGAATGTGTCGGTTGTGAGTATGATTTTTTCGCCGATTGTTGAAATTATCGGTGCGCTGGGTATCGGTGCGGTTTTGGGTATGCTTTTGACATATTTTGTGCGCTTTTTCAAAAAGGACGGAAACAGGCTCTCGCTTGCGGTCGGCTTTGTATTTGCAGGTATCGGAATTGCCGATGTGCTCGGCATTTCGTCGCTCCTTCTCTGTATGGCTCTGGGCGCGGTGTTTGTCAATTTTTCCAAGCAATCGCTCCCTGTTATGAAAGTTGTCGATGCGGTGACACCGCCGATATTTATGCTGTTTTTCGTCGCATCGGGCGCGGCGCTCGAGCTTTCGGTTCTGCCGACTCTCGGCGTTGTGGGTGTTATATACGTTGTGTTCCGCGTTGTCGGCAAGGTTTTGGGTGCGTATGCCGGCGCGGCGGTATGCAAGTGCGACAAAAAAATCAAAAAATATCTCGGTTATGCGCTTTTGCCCCAGGCAGGCGTTGCAATAGGTCTGTCGCTTGCCGCAACGACGGTTGTGCCCGAATACGGTCAGACAATCCGCGCGATTGTACTCTGTGCAACGTTTATATACGAACTTCTCGGGCCTGCCGTTACGAAAATTGCACTTAAAAAAGCAGGGGAGATACAGTAACTTGTTTTTGAGAATGTGAAAAAAATTCACATTCTCTTTTAATATAATTGCATTATGTTAACAAAATTATTGATTTTTAAAAAGCATTGTGGTATAATAAAACAGATTGAAACCATTTTTTGAGGAGCTGAAAAAATTGTATCCTATGAAAACACAGCCGATTTTCAAAGATTATCTTTGGGGCGGCACAAATTTGAGCAAAAAATACGGCAAGGCGAACGGTGGATTTTTGGCTGAAAGCTGGGAATTATCCTGCCTTGAAAAAGCGCCCGTCAAAATTGCCAACGGTGAGTTTAAAGGACAATTTCTTAAAGATGTTATTGAAAAAAACAAAAGCCTTATTATGGGCAAAAACGGCGAAAACGAAAAAGAATTTCCGCTTCTTTTCAAATTTCTCGATGCAAATAAAGATTTATCCGTTCAGGTGCATCCCGAGGGCGAAAACGGCAAAACCGAAATGTGGTATATCGTTGACGCGAAAGAGGGCGCAAAAATTGGGTTCGGCTTTGTGCGCGACGTTACCAAAGACGAGGTGGAAAAAGCCGCGAAAGACGGCACTTTGCAGGATATTATCAAGTATTACGATGTTAAAAAAGGCGACTGTTTCTTTATCCGCGGCGGTTCGGTGCATTGCCTCTGCGCAGGTCTTATAGTTGCCGAAATTCAGCAGAGCAGTGACACGACCTACCGTTTGTACGACTACAACAGGCACGACAAGGACGGGAATTTGCGTGAACTTCATCTTGACAAGGCGCTTGAAGTTGCAAAGCTCGAAGTCTATGAAAAGTCGTATTGCAACGCGGAAAATCTTGACGAATGTACTGTTGCGGAGTGCGAATATTTTAAAGTTGTTAAACACACCGTTTACGGTGAAAAATGCTTTGACACCGAAGAAAAAACGTTTAATGCGGTGATGTTTCTTGAGGGTGACGGCTTTATCGAATACGACGGCGGTAAAAAAGAGAAATTTTCCGCAGGCGACACGTTTTTGATCCCTGCGTGCCTTAAAAATTATAAAATTTCGGGCGACTGCGACATTTTAAGGTGTATGCTGCCGTGAAGAAATTTGCATTTTTAATTGCGCTTGCCGCCGCTTTTCAGACGGCTTTTGCGCAGGAGGACATTTCGAGAATTATTTCGCATTACAACGCGTCAACCGAGGACTACACACTCGAAAGCACAACGGACAGCGACACGGTTTTTGCCGATTTGATAGGTTTTGAATGGGCGCATCAAAGCGTGTATGCGTTATCCCGTGACGGCATTGTTTCGGGACGGTGCGAGGGAGTTTTTGCACCCGGCGGCAATGTGAAAATCAAAGAATTTATCAAGCTTGCGGTGCTTGTCGGCGGTTTGTACAGCGAGGAATTTAACTGCGATTTTGAAAAGCTTGACAAAAACGACTGGAGTTATCCGTATATTGCGTCGGCGGAAGACGCGGGAATTATTGATTTTTTGCCGTACGATACCGATTTTGATGAGTATATAACACGTGAGCAAACCGCGGTTATATCGGCAAAAATACTTGAATTTTCGGGTGTTTCCGTGCGCGGTGACTACGGAGTTTTATTCACAGATGACAGTGAAATAAATGCGCAGAACAAAAAATATGTGTATGCGCTCAAAGATATGAAAATTTTAAACGGTTTCGGTGACGGAAGCTTTATGCCGTCGGCAAACTTAAGACGGTGCGATTCCGCCGTGATAATATACAAACTGCGTGAAATACTTAAAAATTCGCTTTAGGAGGACATAAAAATGGAATATTCAAATTTACTTTCCGAAAGGGTTAAATCGCTTAAGGCTTCGGCTATAAGAGAAATTTTTAAAATGCTCGGCAAAAGCAACATCATTTCGTTTGCCGGCGGTATTCCATCACCCGAACTTTTCCCTGCAAAAGAGCTTGGAAAAATTGCGGACGGTATACTTGAAAAAAACGGCGCAAAAGCACTTATTTACGGCATAACGGAGGGTTATGCTCCGCTTATCGAGATTGTTGAAAAAAGAAATGCGCAAAAAAACGTCGGCAAAGATTTTGACCAGACCATTATAACCACAGGCGCACAGCAGGCAATCGACCTTGTGGGTAAAGCACTCTTGAACGAGGGCGATGGTGTTATCGTCGAGGCGCCCAGTTTTATCGGTGCGCTCAATTCGTTCCGTTCGTATAATGCGCGCCTTTTTGAGGCGGAAGTTAAAGAGGACGGTATAGACCTTGAACAGGTTGAAAATATATTAAAAACCGAGAAAAATATCAAATTTATATACACCATCACAACCTTTCAGAATCCGACGGGTATTACATTGAGCCTTGAAAAACGTAAAAAACTTTTGGAAATTGCGAAAAAATACAACTGCCTTATTTTGGAGGATAATCCTTACGGCGAGCTTCGTTTCAGAGGCGAGGACGTTGCGGCGATAAAATCGTTTGACGACGAGGGCAGAGTTATGTACGTCGGCTCGTTCTCGAAAACTCTTTCGCCCGGTATGAGAGTTGGATTTTTGACTTGCCATAAAGATATTATGGACAGAGTTGTGGTTGTAAAACAGGTTAACGACGTCCACACTCCGCTTTTAAATCAGATGATGGTAACGGATTATATAAACAATTACGATTTTGACGAACATATAAAAATTTCTGCCCAGAAATGCGGTGAAAAATGTGCGGCAATGCTTGACGGCGCAAAAAAATATTTCCCCGACAGCGTTAGCCTTACAAATCCCGACGGCGGAATTTTCCTCTGGTGCACTATGCCCGAGGGCATTGATACAGGCAAAATATTTGAAAAAGCGGTTGAAAAGGGCGTTGCGTTTGTGCCCGGCAGAACGTGTATGGCTGACATTGACAAGGTGTCAAACTGCTTCAGATTAAACTATACAACCGTGTCAAACGAAAAAATAGACGAGGGAATGAAAATTCTCGGCGAAATTCTTAAAGAATACGTATAAAAAGGTGTGAATACAATGGAAAACAATGCGGAAAACAAGACAGAAAAAAAGAAAATTATATTCAGCGGTATCCAGCCGACGGGTTGCATTACGCTGGGTAACTATATAGGCGCGCTGAAAAACTGGGTAGATTTGCAAAACGATTACAACTGCCTTTTTTCGGTTGTTGACCTGCACTCAATCACGGTGCGTCAGGACAGTGCGCTTTTGAGAAAAAGATGTATTGAATTTTTGGTGCAGTATCTTGCGTGCGGAATTGACGCGGAGAAAAACATTCTGTTCTTCCAGTCGCACGTTCCCCAGCACGCGGAACTTTCGTGGGTTTTAAGCTGTTTTACATATATGGGCGAACTTTCGAGAATGACGCAGTATAAGGACAAATGCGCAAAACACGCGGACAATATAAATGCAGGACTTTTCACGTATCCCGTGCTTATGGCGGCGGATATTCTGCTTTATCAGACCGACCTTGTTCCCGTCGGCAGCGACCAGAAACAGCACCTTGAAATCACGCGCGATATTGCAATGCGTTTTAACGGCGTTTACGGAAATGTGTTTAAAATCCCTGAAGGCTTTACACCCAAAGCAGGCGCAAGAATTATGAGCCTTCAGGAGCCGACCTCGAAAATGTCGAAATCCGACCCCAACGAGAACGGGTTTATTTCAATTCTCGACACTCCCGACGCGATTGTGCGCAAAATCAAACGCGCCGTGACCGACTCGGACAATCTTATAAAAGTGCGCGAGGGACACGACGGAATTAACAACCTTATAAATATTTATTCCGCAATCACTAAAAAAGAGATAAGCGATATTGAAGCGGAATTTGACGGCAAAGGCTACGGCGACTTTAAACAGAGCGTTGCCGAGGCGGCGGTTGAAGAACTCCGTCCGATACGCGAACGTTATAACGCGCTTATAAAAGACAAAGCATACATTGAAGAAATATACAAAAAAGGTGCGCTTGCGGCACAGAAACTTGCGTCGCGCACACTCTCCAAGGTTCACAGAAAGCTTGGTTTTGTGGACAGAAAATTTTAATGCAAAAGGCAGGAGAAATATAAAATGGATATGTTAACAACGCTGATTTTAAGCTTTTCGCTCGCGTTTATTCTGTCTTTTGTGTCCACACCGTTAGTGCGCAAAATGGCGTTTAAAATGGGCGCGGTGGACGTGCCCGACGGAAAAAGGCGAATACACAAAAAATCAACTCCGCTCATCGGCGGACTTGCGATATTCTACGGAACGTTTATCAGCCTTTTATGCTTTTACCGTCCGATTGACGAAACACTGCGCGGTATACTTTTAGGCTCGATTATCATTGTTGCAATGGGAATTGTGGACGACACCGTTGAACTTAAACCGAAGAAAAAGCTTTTGTTCCAGCTTCTCGCGGCGGTTGTCGTTGCGCTTAACGGAATAAAAATAACCTACCTTTCGGTGCCCGATTTCATCATAAAGGGCGGAATTCTGCCCCTCGGCTGGGCGAGCATACCCGTCACGGTGATATGGATTGTCGCGGTGACAAACGCAGTTAACTTAATCGACGGACTTGACGGACTTGCGGCAGGTGTATCGTCCATTGCGACGTTTTCGCTTTTCTTTATAGCGATACTTCTGCGCGAACCGACGGTTGCGATAATCTCAGCGGCGCTTGCAGGCGCGTGCATAGGATTTTTGCCGTTTAACTTTAATCCGGCTAAAATTTTTATGGGCGACACCGGCGCGCAGTTTTTGGGATTTATGCTCTCGATAATCTGCATACAGGGCTTGTTTAAAGGCTATCTTATCATATCGTTTGTGGCGCCGTTTTTAATTCTCGGACTGCCGATTTTCGATACGCTTTTTGCAATTGTAAGGCGCGTTTGGAACGGTAAACCCGTTATGACCGCGGACAGGGGACATCTTCATCACAAGCTTATGGATATGGGATTTTCGCAGAAACAGGCGGTTGCGATACTTTATATAATCAGCACGCTTTTGGGACTTACCGCGGTGGTTATGGTAGACAGAGGCGCACAGCAGGCAATTTGGATTGTTGTGTCAATTCTTATAGTTGCGGTTTTCAGTATTTATATAACCATTCACCGCGAAAAGACAGAAAAACAGAGCGGTGACGTTGTGTTCGGCTCGGGAAAAAAGGGCAAAAATATACAGAAAACAGAAATTGTTACAGACGAAAATACAGACGGAAAAACTGAAGATAACACAGAAGATAACACCAAAAATTCCGGTACGGAAAAAGGAGAAGAAAAAAATGATTAAAGTTATGACGGTTTTCGGGACACGTCCCGAGGCTATAAAAATGGCTCCGCTTGTAAAGGAGCTTGAAAAAAACGAAAATATTGAGTCTATCGTTGCGGTTACAGCACAGCACAGACAGATGCTCGACCAGGTGCTTGAAATTTTCAACATCACACCCGATTACGATTTGAATATTATGAAAGACAGACAAACGCTTTTGTCCATTACAACAAATGCGCTCACCGGTCTTTATGACGTTATAAACGAGGCAAAACCCGACATTGTGCTTGTTCACGGCGACACCAGCACTACCTTTGTCGGCGCGCTCGCGTCTTTTTACAATCAGACGAAAGTCGGTCACGTTGAGGCAGGACTGCGCACATATGACAAATATTCGCCGTATCCCGAAGAGATGAACAGACGTCTTACCGGCGCGATTGCGGATTTGCATTTTTCGCCGACTGTTGCGAATAAGCAAAATCTTCTTAAAGAAAATGTTGACGAAAAAAACATTTTTATAACGGGAAATACCGTTATCGACGCGCTCAAATCGACGGTAAAAGAGAACTATAAATTTAAAGACGAATACTTAAATTCGGTTGATTTCAATGCGAAAAAGGTTATTCTTATGACCGCGCACCGCAGAGAAAACCTCGGAAAACCGCTTGAGAACATCTGCTCGGCGGTTAAAGAAATCGTTGAAAAACACAGTGACGTTGAGGTTGTTTATCCCGTTCACTTAAACCCTGCCGTACGCGAGACTGCAAACAAAATCCTCGGCGGTATGGACAGAGTGCACCTTATCGAACCGCTCGACGTTGTTGATATGCACAACGCTATGCACCGCTGTTATATGGTTATGACTGATTCGGGCGGACTTCAGGAGGAGGCGCCGAGCCTCGGCAAACCCGTTATCGTTCTGCGCACCGAAACGGAGCGTCCCGAGGCGGTTAAGGCAGGCACGGTTATAATGGGAGGTATCGAAAAAGACGTTATCGTAAAATATGCAACCGACCTTATCTGCGACAGCGAATTTTACAAAAAAATATCAAAAACGGCAAATCCCTACGGTGACGGAACTGCGTCCAAACGCACTGTTGACGCTATTTTGTACCATTTCGGCTATCTTAAAGAGCGTCCCGAAGATTTGAAAGTTGACTGATGAAATTAAAGAGAGTTTGAACATATTTTGTTTGGCTCTCTTTTAGCATATAAACGGTTTGTCAACATAAAAATGCCCAAAACACGGCATTTTTATGTTGACAAACCGCGCGTCGAGGTGTTAAAATTGAATAAAAAATACAAGAGCTTAAAGGCGCTTGCATACGTTACACAGCTTGGATTTAATATTATAACTCCCGTTATTTTGTGCATAATTATTGCGATTTATATTAAAAATAAATTTATGCTCGGCGATTATGCAGTGATTTTGGGAATAATCCTCGGCTGTGGTGCAGGTTTTATGAGTCTTTTGAATTTTATAAAGCTTGTTGAAAAAGAAAATAAAAGCGATAAATAAAAAGGGTGATTTTATGCTTTCGGCATCATCTGTTTACGAACTTAAACGAATGGGAATAGGTCTTTTAATCTGCTCGGCGATAAGCGCCGTTATTTTCTCAATCGTTTTGGGTTATCAAAATTCAATACTTTTCGGCACACTTTTAGGCTTTGCCGCCGCGTTTTTAAATTATTTTTTCCTTGCGGTATACATTGAACGAAGTGTCAAAAAGAAGAAAAACGCGGCATTGAGCGCTATGGGCGGAGGATATTTTTTAAGAATGGTGTTTATTGCGCTTATGATTTATTTTGCGATTAAAAGCGAATTTATAAATCACTGGGCAATGATTGTTCCGCTCATTTTTCCGCGTATCATAATTATGTGCCTGTCGTATGCGGACACGCACAAAAAGGAGGCGCAAAAAGTTGAACGTTGAAGTAAACGGTCCCAAAATTGTGTTTACACTCCCGTTTTTCGGCGGTATAAACGTGACCGAAACGGTTGTCAACAGTTGGTACATTATGGCGTTTATCGTTTTGATGTCAATATACCTTACACGCGGTTTAAAAGTTAAAAACCCTGGCAAAAGGCAAATTGCCGCTGAAAAACTGTATCTTATGTTGCATAATCTCGTAACCGAGGTTATGGGAGAAAGATTTGAAAAATTCGTTCCGTATATCGGCGCGCTTTTCACGCTTTCCATTTTGGGAAGTCTTTCGAGCCTTCTCGGTATGCGTCCGATCACCGCAGACCTCAGCACAACGCTCGGCTGGGCGCTGGTGACGTTTATGATGGTGCAGATTACAAACATTAAAACAAACGGGATTTTCGGATATATAAAGTCGTTCACACAGCCTGTCGCGGTGCTCACTCCGCTAAACCTTATAAGTGAGGTCGCAAACCCCATTTCAATCGCGTTCCGTCATTTCGGAAACATAGCGTCGGGCGTGGTTATAACGTCGCTTGTATACAGCGCGCTTGCGGCATTGAGTAATTTTGTTTTGGGTTTTATACCAAACGATTTTATAAATAGCATACCGATTTTTCAGGTTGGACTGCCTGCGATCTTGTCGGTCTATTTCGACCTTTTCACAAGCTTTTTGCAGGCATACATCATATCAATGCTGACGATGGTTTTTGTGTCGTCGGCGGCTGAATAAGTTTATACTAATATTTTTACTATAAGGAGGAATTTTTTTATGGAAAGAGCAATAGTTTTGGCGGCGTCGGCAGTCGGCGCGGGACTTGCGATGATTGCAGGTATAGGTCCCGGTATAGGTCAGGGTTACGCGGCAGGTAAGGCTGCCGAGGCGGTAGGCAGACAGCCCGAGGCGAAAGGCGACATCACGTCTACAATGCTTTTCGGCTGTGCGGTTGCGGAGTCTACCGGTATTTACGGTTTGGTTGTTGCGATGATTTTGCTTTTCGCAAATCCCCTTATCGGCAAGCTTTGATTTTTCCCGAAGATTTACAAATTTTAAGGAGGAAAGGCTATGGAAAAATACTTGGCTTTTGTCACCATAGATGTATGGACGCTCATTTTTACCTGGGCGAATTTGCTTATCCTCTTTTTGCTGATGAAAAAGTTCTTTTTTAAGCCGATAAAAAACATTTTGAAACAGCGCGAGGACGAGATAAATTCGCTTTACGAAAAAGCAAATTCGTCCAGTACCGAGGCTGAAAAATTAAAAGAAGAATATGAAAACCGCCTTAAAGATGCAAAAAAAGAGGCGTCGGAGATTGTGGGCGGTGCTGTGAAAAATGCAGAGGCGCGCGGTAATGCCATTGTTGACGATGCTAAAAAAGAGGCGAGGGGAATTCTCGACAGAGCTGAAAGAGAAATCGAGCAGGAGAAAACCGCCGCCGTAAACGAAATCAAAGGCGATATATCCAATCTTGCGGTGAATATTGCACAAAAGGTTATTGAAAAAGATTTGAAAAAAGAAGATCACGAAAAAATGATTGATGATATTATCAGCAAAATGGGTGAATAGCTATGAAAAATACTGCACAAAGCTATGCCGCGGCGCTTTACGAGCTTGCACGCGAGGAAAAAGAAGAAAAGAAGATTTTGGACGATTTGTCGGTTATATCGGCGGTTTTTAAAGCCGAGGAAAAATATTTGAAACTTCTTAATTCTTATGCCGTTGAAAAGTCTGAAAAGGACAAGCTTGCAAATGACGCGTTCGGCGGAAAATTAAGCGGATACAGTGTGAATTTTATAAAGCTTTTGGCGTCGAAAAATATTTTAAATTTGATTTTTGACTGCGAAAAAGAGTATGCGCGTCTTTACCGCAAGGCGCATAATATCGAGCGCGCAAGTATAATTTCGGCAGTTGAACTTTCCGATGTTCAAAAAGAAAATCTTGTTAAAAAGCTTGAAAAAATGACCGGAAAAACCGTTTGCGCCGACTTTTCGTGCGACAGCGGAATAATTGGCGGTTTGGTGGTGCGCTTTGAAAATTCACAGCTTGATTTAAGCGTTAAAAGCAGACTTGAGGATATGAAAAAGCATATTTTTTACAGGGCATAATTGTGCCTGACAAGAGGAAGGTGAAGAAATGCAGCTTGATACACAGGAAATCTTAAGCGTCATAAAGGCGCAGATTAAGAATTACGAAAATAAAATCGAGCAGAAAGAAACGGGCTACATTATAGAGGTCGGCGACGGCATAGCGCGCGCGTCGGGGCTTGATAACTGTATGGCAAACGAACTTGTTGAGTTTGAAAACGGCGAACTTGCAATGGCGTTAAACCTCGAAGAAAACAGCGTCAGCCTTGTTATTCTCGGTTCGGATTCCGAACTTAAAGAGGGCGACATTGTAAAACGTACGGGCAAAGTTGTTGAGGTGCCGGTCGGCGAGGCGCTTATAGGCAGAGTTGTAAACGCGCTCGGTCAGCCTATCGACGGCAAGGGTGTTATAAACACAACCGAAACGCGCCCGATTGAAAGCAGCGCACCTGGAATTATCGAAAGAAAATCGGTAAGCGTTCCGCTTCAAACGGGTATTAAAGCGATAGACTCTATGATTCCTATCGGCAGAGGTCAGCGTGAACTTATCATCGGCGACCGTCAGACTGGTAAAACCGTTATCGCGCTCGATACGATTATAAATCAAAAAGGCAAAGACGTTATCTGTATATACGTTGCAATCGGTCAGAAAAATTCAACCGTTGCGTCCATTGCGGACACGCTTGCGAAAAACGGCGCTATGGATTATACAATCATTGTTTCGTCCACCGCGTCCGAGCTTGCACCGCTCCAGTATATTGCGCCCTATTCGGGCTGTGCTATGGGCGAATATTTTATGCACAATGGCAAGGACGTTTTGATAGTTTATGACGATTTGTCAAAACACGCGGTTGCATACCGTGCACTGTCGCTCCTTATCCGCCGTCCGCCGGGACGTGAGGCTTATCCGGGAGATGTTTTCTATCTCCATTCGCGTCTTTTGGAAAGAGCGGCGAGAATTGCGCCCGAATACGGCGGAGGTTCGCTCACCGCACTTCCGATTATCGAAACGCAGGCAGGCGACATCTCGGCGTATATCCCGACAAACGTTATTTCCATCACCGACGGTCAGATATTCCTTGAGTCGGAACTTTTCCACAGCGGAATTATGCCGGCGGTAAACCCCGGAATAAGTGTGTCGCGTGTCGGCGGAAACGCGCAGATTAAAGCAATGAAAAAAGTATCGGGAACGCTTAAGCTTGCATATTCGCAGTACCGCGAGCTTCAGGCATTCGCGCAGTTCGGTTCAGACCTTGACGACGACACGAAAGAACGTCTTGCACAGGGTGAGCGAATTGTGGAGGTTTTAAAGCAAGACCGAAACGCACCTGTTAAGGTTGAACTTCAGGTTGTTATAATCTACGCGGTTATAAATGACCTTTTAAAAGATATTGAAATTAAAGATATAGCGGAATTTCAGAACACGCTTTTTGCGTATATTGAAAACAGCGAACCGTCAATTATAGATGAAATTGCAAAAACGGGCGATTTGACAAAAGAAACCGAAATGAAAATCGTAAACGCGGTTGAGGCTTGCAAAAAAAGCTTTCTTTCGTCCAAATAAGGAGGGATATTTGTGGCAGGCAATATGAAGGCAATCAAAAACCGCATAAAAAGCGTTGAAAACACCAAGCAGATTACCAAAGCAATGGAGCTTGTCGCGGCGTCGAAACTGAAAAAAGCGAGCGCCAAAATTGAAAATTCCCGTCCTTTTTTTGAAATTTTAAAAGAAACTTTGGACGGCATTGCAAAAAACAACAAAGATTTTTCGTCTCCTTTTTGCGTGCTCGACGAGTCAAAGCCGGCTTGCCATATCGTTATCGCAGGCGACAGAGGGCTTGCGGGCGGATATAACAGCAATCTTTTTAAATCGGTCGATTTAAAAGAAGGGGATGTTGTTTTTCCCATAGGCAGAAAGGCGATTGAACATTTTGAACACCGCGGTGCGGAAATTTTTACAAAAAAATATAACGTTACCGAAGATGTATCAATTTCGGACTGCGATGCGATAGGAAAAGAAATTTCAAAAGCATACCTTGACGGAAAATTCGGCTCGGTGAAGGTGGAATACACAAAATTTGTGAATTTTTTAAGCCAGATGCCGTCAAGCGACGAGGTTTTGCCGATTATCTACCGCGGTGACGAAAAGAACGGCACAAAAAGTCTTATAATTTACGAACCGTCGTATGAGGCGGTGTTTGATTTTGCGGTTCCGCAGTATATCGGCGGTATCGTCTACGGCGCGGTTGCAGAGTCACTCGCGTCCGAACTTTCGGCGCGCAGAAATGCTATGCAGTCGGCAAACAAAAATGCGGATGAAATGATAAATAACCTTAATTTAAGCTACAATCGGGCAAGACAGGCGGCAATAACTCAGGAAATCACCGAGATTGTAGCAGGCTCACAAGAATAATTTGAAAAGCAGGTGAGATATATGGACAACAAAAATATCGGCAGAGTGGTGCAGGTTACGGGGCCTGTGCTTGATATAAAATTTGATGATGAACATTTGCCCAATCTTTTGAATGCGATTGAGGTGAAAAACGGCGAAAAAACCATTGTTGCGGAGGTTGCACAGCATATCGGCGACGACGTTGTAAGATGTATTGCAATGAGCTCGACAGACGGCTTGGTGCGCGGTGCAAAGGCGGTTGATACGGGAAGCGGTATCAGCGTGCCCGTCGGCGAAGAAACGCTCGGCAGAATTTTCAATCTTCTCGGCGAGCCTGTTGACAATCTTCCTGCGCCCGAAACAAAGGAAAGATGGTGTATTCACCGCAAACCGCCGGCATATGACGAACAGCAGAGCGCGACGGAAATTCTCGAAACGGGAATAAAAGTCGTCGACCTTATATGCCCGTATGCAAAAGGCGGTAAAATCGGTCTTTTCGGCGGTGCCGGCGTCGGCAAAACCGTGCTTATTATGGAGCTTATCAACAACGTTGCAAAACAGCACGGCGGACTTTCGGTGTTTTCGGGAGTCGGCGAGAGAACGCGTGAGGGAAACGACCTTTACAACGAAATGAAAGAATCGGGCGTTTTGAATAAAACCGCGCTCGTGTACGGTCAGATGAACGAACCGCCCGGAGCGAGAATGAGAGTTGCGCTTTCGGGTCTTACAATGGCGGAATATTTCCGTGACAAATGCGGTCAGGACGTGCTTTTGTTCATAGACAACATTTTCAGATTTACCCAGGCAGGCTCGGAGGTTTCGGCGCTTTTGGGACGTATGCCGTCCGCGGTTGGTTATCAGCCGACTCTTGCTACCGAGATGGGAGCTTTGCAGGAGCGAATTACATCTACAAAAAAAGGTTCAATCACGTCTGTTCAGGCGGTTTACGTCCCTGCGGACGACCTTACCGACCCGGCGCCGGCAACGACTTTTGCTCACCTTGACGCGAAAACCGTTCTTTCAAGACAAATTGCGTCACAGGGTATTTATCCGGCGGTTGACCCTCTCGACTCAACTTCGAGAATACTTTCGCCTGATATTGTGGGCAAAGAGCATTACGAAACCGCGCGCGGAGTGCAGAAAATTTTGCAAAGATACAACGAACTTCAGGATATTATCGCGATTATGGGTATGGACGAACTTTCGGAGGATGACAAACTCACCGTAAACCGCGCGCGAAAGGTTCAGAGATTTTTGTCGCAGTCGTTCTCGGTTGCGGAGCAGTTTACGGGTATGCCCGGGAAATACGTTCCGCTTAAAGAAACGGTGCGCGGATTTAAGGAGATTTTAGAGGGCAAGCACGATGATATTCCCGAATCTGCGTTCCTTTTTGCGGGCACTATTGACGAGGTTGCCGAAAAGGCGAAACAGCGATAGGAGGTTTTGAATTTGGCTGAATTTAGACTTCAAATCGTAACGCCCGGCGGACTTGAATTCGACGATAACGTGGAAAATCTTATCGTCCGCGCGGTGAACGGTGACGTCGGCATACTTGCGCGTCACGCAGATTACGTCGTTCCGCTTGAAATAGGCACCGCGCGCGTGAAAAAAGACGGCAGAGTGCGCGTCGGCTCGTGCAACGGCGGTACGCTCTGCGTTACCGACGGCAATGCGAAAATTATTGCGTTCAGCTTTGAGTGGGCGGACGAAATCGACATTAACCGTGCGCTCGACGCGAAAAAACGCGCCGAGAATGCCATAAAAAAGAAAACAAGCGACTACGAATTAAATCTTGCAAAAGTAAAATTAAAACGTGCGTTGAGCAGAATAAGCGTTTACGAAAACAGATAATTTTTAATATTATAAGGAAGCATAGCAGAACAAATTTGTTTTGCATTGCCTCCTTATTTTGTTGTTTTTATATAATAATTCAAATGAATTTCAGAAAGATTTATTGACTGTAACGTTTATGAGTGATATAATAAACTCAAGTTTTTGTGTTTATGTTGGGTGTGAATTATGAACAAATACTTTGAAAACGTTAAAAAGAATTATTCTCACAAATAAACTGTCTCCTGATTATTTTAATAAAACGGACGACATAATTCCTTTGTTCAGCAAACAGCTCGAATGTGCGGGTGCTGACTTTTTATGCACGCGCAAAGCGAGATATTTATGCGAAATACAAAAAATTAAAGGCATAATGACGGTTTTGTCGGATATGAGCAATATGGAACAAATGAAAGATATTTTAAGCTTTATGAAAGACTTTAAACTGCTTAACGAGAAAGAGTCGGACACCATACAAAGTGTGTGCGAAATTTTTAAGCCGCAGAAGATTGTATAAAATGCGGAAAATGCGAAAAAATTTGTCCGCAGTATTTAAAAATAAGAACATTGTCTGAAGACGCGGCGCGTACTTTTGAAAAAATATTTAACAGGAGGATATTAAAAATGGCTTGTTTTATTGCACCTGTCGCAGAGGCGGCGGCAGTATCGGTAATTGCAAAGAAAGTAAAGAAAAATGAGGGTGAAACAAACGTCAAAATTCCATTCTCGCGCAAGTTGAAGTGGCTTTCAAATATGCTGTGGGGAGGCAGTGCTCTTTTGGCATTTGAACACATCTGGCATGGCGAAGTTGTGCCGTTTTTCCCGTTTTTGACCGCGGTGCAGACTCAAACGGGAGCATTTGAAATGCTGAAGGAAATTGCAACAACCGGTGTTACAATGGGGCTTATCGTTACTGCCGTTTGGGGCGGTATGCTGGCAGTTGTTCACCAATTTGAGAAATTTGCCGTAAATGACGGATTGAAAACGGCAAAATAGGGGGAGAACAAATGACACTGTTGACATCGATATTTGCGGCGGTTATATGTACGGTTTTGTGGTACAGAAACGATGCGGAAAATGATATGCTTTTACATATTCCCGTCTTTATGTTTTGGGGCGCGTCGCTTATGTGGCTTGCGGATGCAATATTTGAATACGCAAAGCTCGGAGCGGAATATTTCACTCCCGAACCGCTTGATATGCTGAATGATTTTTACCTCGGCTTGTCTGTGATTGCGCTCGGACTTGTTATTTGGCTTGTAATTTTGCTTGTAAAGGACCCGAAGGGCAGAATAAAAACGGCACTATTCAAAAACAGGGAATAATCGTTCGGACATTTTGAAGGTGAATTTATGGAACAAGATGAAATCAAAAAGTTATTGCAGAATGTTGCGGACGGAAAGATTTCCGCTGACGACGCGTTGCTTAGGATAAAAAACAAACTGTTTGAAGATTTGGGATATGCAAAACCCGATTTTCACAGAAAATCGCGTCAGGGCGTGTCGGAGGTGATTTACGGTGCAGGGAAAACCGCCGAACAAATCATAGGCATTTCACAGTCTTTTGCAAAGCACGGTCAAAAAGACATTTTAATCACACGGCTCGATAAAGAAAAAGCGGAAAAAATAAACAGCGAAATTACGCTTAAATATTACGATACGGCAAATATAGGCATTATCGGCTCAATGCCGGAAAAACGCGTCGGGAAAATCGTTATCGCAACGGGCGGAACAAGCGATATTCCCATTGCTGAGGAGGCGGCGGTTACGTCCGAAATGCTCGGCAACAATACAGTGCGTCTGTATGATGTCGGCGTTGCCGGTATTCACAGATTGCTTGCGCATACAGATGAAATAATGACCGCGCGCGTTATTATTGCGATTGCCGGAATGGAGGGTGCCCTTGCAAGCGTTATCGGCGGACTTGCCGATTGTCCCGTTATAGCCGTTCCCACGAGCGTAGGGTACGGTGCGGCATTTAACGGTCTGGCGGCGCTTTTATCAATGCTCAATTCCTGCGCAAGCGGTGTCAGCGTTGTAAACATAGACAACGGTTTCGGTGCGGCGTATCAGGCGAGTATGATAAACCATATGGGAGGACTTAACGAATGAAAACATTATACATCGACTGCAATATGGGCGCGGCAGGGGATATGCTGATGTCCGCATTGCTGGAGCTTCATTCTGATGCGGAGGGATTTTTGAGCAGATTAAACGCGCTCGGTATCCCTAATGTTACGGTAACGAAAACTCAAAGCGTAAAATGCGGTATAACAGGAACGCATACCGACGTCAGTGTTGACGGTTTGCACGAGGACGTGCATATGCACGGACATCACCACCATCACCATACGGGTATGCACGAAATTGAACATATCATCAAACATTTTGACATTCCCGAAAAGGTGCGTGCGGATATAAAAGCAGTATATCACCTTATTGCAGAGGCTGAAAGCCGTGCACACGGCTGTGAGATTGATCAAATACATTTTCACGAGGTAGGGCAGATGGACGCCGTGACGGATATTACAGGCGTTTGTATGCTTATACACGAGCTGGGGGTTGATAAAATTATCGTGTCGCCTGTCCGTGTAGGAAGCGGTCAGGTGAAGTGCGTGCACGGAATATTGCCCGTTCCTGCGCCTGCGACTGCTTATATATTAAAGGGTATTCCCATTTACAGCGGAAGTATTAGGGACGAAATGTGCACACCTACGGGCGCCGCGCTTTTGGCTCATTTTGCCGACGAATTCGGCGATATGCCTGTTATGCGTGTTTCAAAAATCGGTTACGGAATGGGTACGAAAGACTTTGATACGGCAAATTGTATCCGCGTTATGCTTGGCGAAACAGAAAATGAAGATAACAGGGTTTTGGAGTTAAAATGCAATATTGACGATATGACGGCGGAGGAAATCGGCTATGCATCGGAGCAGCTTGTGAAATCGGGCGCGATTGATGTTTTTACCGTGCCGATAGGTATGAAAAAGAACCGCCCCGGAACACTGCTTTCGTGCATTTGCAAAATTTCGGACAAGGATGCGGTAATAAGCGCTGTTTTCCGATATACCTCAACCATCGGCATAAGGCAGAATATATGTGAGCGGTATGTGCTTGACAGAACGGAAAGCGTTGTTAATACAAAATACGGTGACGTGCGCGTTAAATGCTCGGAGGGGTACGGCGTGAAACGCACAAAAACCGAATATGACGATGTTGCAAAAATTTCGGAAAAGCTCGGCGTTTCCGTGAGCGAAGCACGCCGGCTGATCGGAGAGGAAACGAAGAAAAATGCGCAGTAAGTATGAAAAACTGACAGATGAATTAAAATCTTTGGGCAGTGTTGCTGTGGCTTTTTCGGGCGGTGTGGACTCAACCTTTTTGCTAAAGGCGGCAAAGGACGCGCTCGGAAACGGCGCTGCGGCGGTTACGGTGCGCTCTCGGTTAATTCCAGCTAATGAGCTTTGCGAGGCGGAGGATTTTTGCAAACGCGAGAATATAAAACAAATTATCTGCGACGTCGAACCGCTTGATATAAAAGGATTTTCAGAAAATCCGATAAACAGGTGCTATATCTGCAAAAAAGAGATATTCGGCATTATAAAGAAAACCGCCGAGGAGAACGGCGCAAAAGCGGTTGTTGAGGGGTCAAATCTTGACGACAACGGCGATTACCGTCCCGGTATGAAGGCAATCCGCGAATTGGGAGTGTTAAGCCCATTGCAAACGGCAGGCTTTACAAAACGTGAAATTCGCGAAATGTCCGAAAAGCTCGGTCTGCCTACTTGGAATAAACCGTCTTTTGCCTGTCTTGCGTCACGATTTGCATACGGTGAGGAAATCACCGCTGAAAAGCTGAAACAGGTTGAAAATGCGGAGCGGATATTGCGCGTTTCGGGTTTTAAGCAGTTCAGGGTTCGTATTCACGGTGATATTGCGCGCATAGAGATACTGCCTGATGAGTTTGAAAAATTGCTTGCAATACGGGAAAATTTGTATAAAGATATGAAAGCGCTCGGATTTTCATATGTGACGATGGATTTGCAGGGATACCGTACAGGAAGTATGAACGAAAAAATTGTAATCAATAAATAAAAACAAAAAAACGCAGATGGGAATTCTGCGTTTTTTTATTCGCTCACAATAAGTTTTTTTAATTTTTCTTTGACTTCATCTGTTGTAAAAGCGGAATTTACCGCATTTTCAAGCACCTTGGTTTTTTGTTTCAGCAAAAGTGAAAAATTCTTTTCCATATATTCAAATTCACGTGCAGCCGTGGTGTTTTCTATAGCCTTGTCGTCTGTGTTTATGGTGACTTTTATACCCATATCAAGGTATTTCATAAAAGGATAATTTCTCATGTCGGCAACTGCTTTTGTAATTTTGTTGCTCGTAGGGCACATTTCAAGCGTGATGCCTTTTTCTTTTATGAGGCAGAGCACATCTTCGTCCTCGTACGCTCTCACACCGTGACCTATCCGCGCCGCGCCGGTATCTATTGCGGTTTTCACGCTTTGCGCGCCGTCCGCTTCGCCTGCGTGAACCGACATCGGAATACCGCGTTCTTTCGCCTCGTTGAGAATATCGGTATAATTTTGGGTGGGATAGAGTGCCTCCGCGCCTGCAAGGTTTATGCCTGTGACTCCGCCGTTTCGCACAAGATGCTTTTCTGCAAGACGGAGCGTTTCGCGGTTTTCGCTTTCGTTTCCGTTTCCGCGCATAAGGCAAAGCAAAAGATTCGCGCATATCGGTGCTTCTTTCAGTCCCTCTATTGCCGATAAAACGATATTCTCCTGTGAAATTCCGTTTTGCGTGTGCAGCTGCGGAGCAAACATAATTTCGGCATAAACAACGCCCTCGTTCTGCATTTCGCAAAGCACAAGGTTAACCGCCTCGGACACCGATTTTTCGGTTTGCAAAAGCGACAGCGGAAAGCTGAAACATTTTAGAAAATCGTTTAAACTTTTGCAGTTTTCGGGCGCAACGATAAGATTTTTAAGTTGTTCGTCATCGGGCAGAGGTATCGACTGCATTTTTGCAAGTTTTTTTGCAATCGGCACGGTAATTGACCCGTCAAGATGCGCGTGCAAATCTATATATCTCATATATAATCTCCCAACTTCATTTATACTATAATTATATCAGCAATTTTCAAACTTTTCAATACAGTTTTACTGTTGACAAATAAAATAAATAATATTATAATACACCTAACAAACGTTAGTTAGCAAAAAAACTGGGCGGTAATAATATGAACATAACCTTAATAAAAGCGACAAACCGAAAAAACAGCAGTACATACAACGGCGCAAAACACCTTATTTCACGGCTTGATAACGTCGGAGAGGTTTTTGAATTTACACTTCCCGACGATATGCCTCATATCTGCGGGGGGTGCTATGCGTGTCTTAACGGCAAAGAGGAAAAATGCGGAGGTTTTGAATATTTAAAGCCGATAAACGATGCGATTGCAAAATCAAGTCTTATAATATTCTGCGCGCCCGTATGGTGCTTTCACGCGCCGGGGCAGATAAAATCGTTTTTAGACCACTACGGTTACAGATGGCTTGTTCACCGTCCGAATTTCGATATGGCAAACAAGCAGGCGGTCATCATCACAACGGCAGGCGGAGGCGGTATGAAGTCCGCGGTAAAAGACATCAAAGACAGTATGGACTACTGGGGCGTTGCGCGGACGCACACTGTTACGCAGTCGGTTTGGGGAACATTCTGGAACGATATGCCCGAAAAATTTAAGAAAACATTCTTGAAAAAGCTTGATAAAACAGCGTCGAAAGTAATGAAACGCGCAAAAAATTTAAAGCTGTCATTTAAGGTTAAACGGCTTTATGCGATGTTTAAATTTCTGCATCTTAGCGGCAAAATGTGGAAAATAGACAACGAGTATTGGAAAGAAAACTGTAAATAAAAATTTTAATGCGTCTGCGCGGTTTTTATGCACTGCGCAGTGTGCTGAAAAATAACGGTGCTATGGTGTGAGAGTTTGTTTTTGATATTCCCTCGGTGATATTCCCTTATATTTTTTGAAAATGTGTATAAAATAGCTCAAATCGTTAAAACCGCACGAAAAACAAACGTTTGTCACGCTTTTTTCGCCGTCTGCAAAGCTCTCGCAGGCGGCTTTTATGCGGTATTCGGTTATGTATTCAAACGGCGTCTGACCGACCGTTTCCCTGAAAATTCTGCAAAAATAATTGGGGCTTAATTCACACGATTTTGCAAGCTCCTCCAGTGTTATTTTCGACATAAAATTTTCTTCAATCATCTGCATTGCAGGTTTGATTTTCTCTAATTTTTCGTTTGGCGCGACGGATTTTCCGCTGTCGTTTTTCACAATATCCGCCGACAGATTAAACAAATTTGCCGAAACATAAAGTTCGTATGCGTGCGGTTTTTGTTTTACTGCGTCAAATATAATGTTAATATTCTTATTGTTTTCATATACAACCGCTTTTTTCATATGCGTATTTACAAGGCTTTTGCACATCTTTGTGTTATAAAGCAAAGACTGCGAAAACACAATACATTCGTAACGGCAGTTTTCAGGCTCGGCGCTGTGCATAATTCCGCTCGGCACAAATACACTTTGTCCGGCTTTAACAGTGAATTTACAGTCGTTAAGTTTTAAAAGCAGTGTGCCGTATTCAACGCGGATAATTTCAAACTCTTTGTGCCAGTGCATTTGCATTTTATACCTCGGGTGGGTAAAATCTATCTCGTATAATTCAAGCGGAAATTCGGGTGTTCCCCGTGACATTCTTTCGTGATATGAAGTGTTCATTTTTCCTCCTATGATAAAATAATTATACTTTACGTTAGTATAACACAAGATTTTCATTAAAGTCAACAGTATAATAAATGTATGAAAAATTATTTTCAGGGAGGCAAAACAAAATGAACAGACCGAAAATCGGAATACGTCCCGTCATTGACGGAAGATGGGGCGGAGTAAGAGAAAGTCTTGAAAATCAGACAATGAATATGGCAAAGTCGGCGGCAAAGCTGATTGAAGAAAATCTTTACTATCAGGACGGCGCAAATGCCGAGTGCGTAATCGGCTGTACCACAATCGGCGGAGGAGCAGAAGCGGCAAAGGTTGCCGAGCAGTTCGGCAAAGAAAACGTTGTTGCAACACTGTCTGTTACGCCGTGCTGGTGCTACGGCAGCGAAACAATGGATTTGGACCCCAAAACAATCAAAGCCGTATGGGGATTTAACGGAACGGAGCGTCCGGGTGCGGTTTATCTTGCGGCGGTAATGGCGGCTCACGCACAAAGGGGACTTCCTGCGTTTTCAATTTACGGTCACGACGTTTGCGATGCGGATAACACCGAAATCCCCTCCGACGCTGCCGAAAAAATTCTTCGCTTTGCACGCTGTGCCCTTGCCGTGGGGCAGATGAAAAACAAAGCGTATGTCAATATCGGCGGTGTTGCAATGGGTATTGCGGGTTCATTCTGCGACGCCGATTTTATGCAGAAATATCTCGGACTCCGTGCCGAATGGGTGGATTTAACCGAGGTTCTTCGCCGTATCACGCTTGAAATTTACGACCACAGCGAGTACGAAAAAGCGCTTTCGTGGATTAAGGCAAACTGCAAAGAGGGATTTGACAAAAACAAAGGCAAAAACTTTCCCGAAATTATCAAAAAATCAAAGGTTGTTTCTGCCGGCAAAGACTGGGAGTTTATCGCAAAATTCACAATTATTGTGCGCGATATTCTCTTTGGAAATCCCAAGCTTAAAGAAATGGGCTGGTGCGAGGAAAGCCTCGGCAGAAACGGCATAGCCGGCGGTTTTCAGGGTCAGAGAATGTGGACGGACTGGCTTCCCAACGGCGACTTTACCGAGGCGATTATGGCGTCGAGCTTTGACTGGAACGGCAAAAAAGCGCCGTTTGCTTTTGCAACCGAAAATGACACATTAAACGGCATTTCAATGCTTTTTGCCACACTTCTTACGGGCAAAGCGCCGTGTTTCCACGACGTGCGCACATACTGGTCGCCCGACTCCGTAAAAAGAGTAACAGGCAAAAAACTTGAAGGAATGGCGAAAAACGGCATAATTCACCTTATAAATTCGGGTGCAACCGCCCTTGACTGCACGGGTGCGTCAAAGGATAAAGACGGAAACGGCACCGTTAAAGAGTGGTGGAATATGACGGAGGACGACATAAAAGCTTGCCTTAACGCAACCGATTGGTGCAGGGCGGATTACGAATATTTTCGCGGCGGCGGATTTTCAAGTCACTTCAAAACCGAGGCTGAAATGCCTGTTACGATGGTCAGAGTTAACCTTATTGACGGAGTAGGGCCTACAATCCAGATAGCAGAAGGGTACACCGTTACACTTCCCGACGACGTTCACGAAAAACTTGACAAACGCACCGATCCGACTTGGCCCACAACTTGGTTTGCGCCGATTTTGACAGGCAAGGGAGCATTTACAGACGTTTATTCCGTTATGGCAAACTGGGGAGCAAATCACGGCGTAACAGTTCACGGACATCTCGGCGCAGATTTAATCACGCTTGCGTCAATGCTCCGAATACCCGTTTCGGTTCATAATGTTCCCGATGAAAAAATCTACCGTCCGCAGTCGTGGGCAGGTTTCGGTGTCGGCAATGACAAAACTGCAACCGATTACAGAGCGTGCAAGGAATACGGTCCGTTATACAGATAAAATGCAGTAAAATTTTATAAACAGACTTTGACAGTAAAATTTTGTTAAGGTCTGTTTTTGTTTTGTGACAATGTGTTTTTCAGGGCTTAAAAATCACCTTAACAACCGCAAAAACAGTCAAATGACAGGAATTTGTTCAAATAACAAAATTATGTTCTTGTATATTAAAATAGGCAATGTTACAATCAAATCAAGAGATATGGGGCGCACTGTGCGTCCGAAGTAATCGGCTGAATTGGAGGAGAAAAAACTATGAAGAGAAGAATGTTTTCACTGTTTTTGGCACTGGCGGTTGTCATTTCAATACTATCGTTTTCAGCGTATGCAGATGCCGAAAATGTATGGGACGGTAGGAGTGTTGATACGGATTGGTATAATGATACCGACACTGCGTGCTTCATTTCAACACCTGCCGAGCTTGCAGGACTGGCAGAGCTTGTAAACGGCGGTGCTGCATTTGAGGGCAAAACCGTTGTGCTGACAAGCAATATTGACCTCGGAAATAAAAACTGGACTCCGATAGGAGAAACAACAACCATAGGTTCATTTAACGGCAAGCGTTTTCTTGGTACGTTTGAGGGATTGGGACATAAAATATCAAATGTCAAGGTCGACATAACATCGGGCTACCAAAGCGTCGGATTTTTCGGACGTTTAAGCGGAAAGGTTAAAAATACGGGATTTGAAAATTTAGATATAAAAACCCGCGAGAATACCAACAATATAGCGGTTGGAAGCATTTGTTCAATTCTCGACAACGGTGCCGAAATAATAAATTGCTATGTTAAAAATGCAAGTGTCGGATTTTCGACAAACGGAAGTAAAAATCCTACATATTTAGGCGGAATATCGGGAATAGCGCTTGCAGGTTCGGCTGTTGAAAATGTTTATGCAGATAGTATTGTGCTAAGTCAAAACAATGCGACTGCCGGTAAAATTTCAGGAGCATTTACGGGCACGGCGGTGTGGTTATCGGCAGTGAAATGAGCGGGGAAATAAAAAATATCGTTATATCAAACTGTGTTTTTCAGAATACCGACCGCGGAATACGCATAAAAATGCGCAGAGAACGCGGAGGATATATAGACGGAATTTTGGTCGGAAATATAATTATGGATAAGGATAAGACGCCCGAAATTTCAAACATCAGCATAAACGGAATTATTGCGCGGAATGTTAAGGCGTCGGGAATATATGTACGGACTTCCCGAGCGCAATATATCGTGCATAAATACCACCTCATTTTATATTATACAATATAAAACACTTGTTTTCATCTAATATTTTGCTGAAATGTCCGAAAAACACAAAAATATTGATGCGTCTGCTGACAAACAAACGGCGGTGTGATATTTTATTTAATTACATAAACCAAACGGCGAAAAAGGTGCTATACGGGGGTGAAATGTATGCCGGAAAATCTTATACCGCTTGTGCAATACAAGATTAAAAGCGATAATCTGCCGCTTCATTTTCACGAGGAATACGAAATACTGTTTGTTACCGGCGAAATGATTGAAATTACCGTAAACAACAAGGCAATTATTGCGCAAAAGGGCGATGTCATTTTCTTGAATACATACGAGTCGTACTACACCAAAGTGCTGAAAACGCCATACAAACGGTATGTTCTGATGCTTTCGCCCGACGTTTTGGAAAAGAAAATCACCGGCCTTAATATTCTCGGTATTTTTAAAAAACGTACTGCGGATTTTAAATTTTGTCTGCATTTTAACGACCGGGGAATTATAAAAAGTTTTATCGAAATGATAGTATGCGGGGCAGAGTCCGAAAAAATATCTTATGCAGTTAAGGCTCAATGCCGCGTCACACAAGCTTACAGAATTGAAAATGTGCAGTTTAAAAATATCGCGTTTTCAAATTGCCCCGAAAACGTGCAGAAATCGCTTATATCAAGTGCAGCAGATGATGACGAGAATGCGGAAACAGTTAATATTTCGTTTGGAAATGTGACGTATGATAGCGGAAGATAACATTATGAATTTTAAAAGAAAAGGTACATTATAAAAATTTGATAAAAAATTTTGTTTCGGGTGAATTTTGCAAAAGTATGTTTGCATTTATAATATGAAAAATTTTACAGAATATTTAAAAGCAAATGTAAGCACAATAATAGAGCAATAACAAATTACTTTTATTGCAAAAAACATTTTAAACCGTAAAAAGGAGTGAAAGGAAAATGGCAAAAAGTATGGTTCCCGAAGCAAAACAGGCAATGGAAAGATTTAAAATGGAAGCTGCTGCAGAAGTCGGCGTTAACTTAAAGCAGGGTTATAACGGCGACCTCACTTCCAGACAGGCAGGTTCTGTCGGCGGTCAGATGGTTAAAAAAATGATTGAGCAGTACGAAAAGAGTATGTCTTAAGTATCGCTTAATTATCGAAAGTGAATAACCCGAATTCCTATTTTGGAAATGGAATTTTCAATTTCGGATAACCAAACGCGATATAAGCTTTAACAAAACAGACTTTGATAAGGATTATTATCAAAGTCTGTTTTTCCGTTTTGCAATGTTTCCATAAAATTATTTTATTATTTCAATGACGCTTGCCATAATTCCGCGTTTTCCTCCGCTTTTTCGGTGCGAAAAAAGATTAGCCGGGTCACAGCCCGAGCAAAGGTCGGATATAAGTATGTTTTCCTCGGGAACGCCCTCTTTAATCAAAAGCTGTTTATTTATTTTCGGCAAGTCCAGATAAAACTTTCCGTTTTCGCGTCTTAACGCGTCGGTTTGAGCAATATCGGGAAATTTATTTTCAAAATCGGTAAAAAGCTTTTCGTCAACTTCGTAGCAGCAGCCGTGTATGCACGGTGCAATCGCAACAAAAATATTTTTCGGATTGCTGTTGTAAATTTCTTTCATCTTTTTAACCGTGAGCGGTGCAAGTTCTTTAAACGTTCCCCTCCAACCGCAGTGCGCCGCGCCTGCCGCTTTGTTTTTACTGTCGGCAAAAAGGAGCGGAACGCAGTCCGCGCCGAAAACCGTGAGCGCAACGTTCTTTTCATTTGTCACAAGTGCGTCAACGTCCTCATAATCCGCGCTTTTTAAAATTCCTTTTCCACGGTCGGAGGAAGATGCAACACGGATATTCGCGTTGTGAAACTGGCTTGACGATACCATATCGTTAACGTCAATGCCGACGGCCTTTGCAAAAATTCTGAAATTTTCCCTCACCGTTTCGGCATCGTCGTCTGTATGAAAACCCAAGTTCATTGACGCAAGATACGGAATTTTTGAAATTCCGCCTTTGCGCACCGAGCTTGCGTGACGCACAAAATCAAGTTTTGCAAGGTTGGGATAGGTTATATATTCAACACCGTTATTTTCGTTTATAATGCTGTTTTTACTTTCCACAAAATCACTCCTCTGCACAATTATATTACATTAAAGGGAAAATTTTGTCAATGTGTTAACAATATATTTACATGTTTACCATAAAAAAGTTAAAAAAATACGTTTACAAAACGAAAAATTTGTGCTAATATAATTATTGCACCGATAAGATTACATTATATATTTATATTTTCATCTGATTGGGGAGTTTTTATTGAGAAAAAGCGGAGTACTTATGCACATTTCCACACTTTACGGCGATTATTCGTGCGGAAGTTTCGGAAAAGAGGCAAAAGAATTTATTGATTTTTTATCCGACACGGGATTTTCCGTGTGGCAGGTCTTGCCGTTCGGCACAACGGACGAGTGCAATTCGCCGTATAAATCGTATTCGGCATTCGGCGGAAATCCGTATTTTGTCGACCTTAACAAATTATATGAAAAAGGTTATATTACATATGACGAATTAAACCGTCAAAAACAGAATACGCCGTATTCGTGCGAATATAAACGTTTGTTTGACGAACGCGTAACGCTTTTGTGCGATTGTGCGCGGAACGTTTCGGACGCGGAAAAAGAAAAAATTGAAAAATTTATTGACGAAAATAATTATCTTGCGGACTTTTGCAAATTTATGGCGCTGAAAAGCGCAAATAACGACACGGAGTGGCAGAAGTGGCAAAACTTTGACATTGACGAAAAAATTTTGTTTGGCTGGAAATTTATACAGTATGAATTTTTTAATCAGTGGCAGGAAATCAAAAAATATGCGAACGAAAAAAATATCAGCATAATAGGGGACATTCCGATTTATGTGTCGCAGGACAGTTGTGATGTATGGAGCAACAGGGACGAATTTTTGCTTGACGAAAAAGGGTATCCGACGTCTGTTGCGGGTGTTCCGCCCGATTATTTTTCAAAAGACGGTCAGCTTTGGGGAAATCCTTTGTACGACTGGGATAAAATGAAGAAAAACGGCTGCAAATGGTGGGTTGACAGAATAAGCCATATGCTCAAAATGTTTGACGGCATACGCATTGACCATTTCAGAGGACTTGAGTCGTTCTGGTCGGTACCGGCGGACGCAAAAACCGCTGCGTCGGGCAAATGGGTGAAAGGTCCGGGACTTGATTTTATTGAAAAAATCAAAAAAACCGCGGACGGAAAAATGATAATTGCCGAGGACTTGGGCGAAATTTCAGAGGATGTGGAAAAGCTTGTCGAGGACAGCGGTTTCCCGGGTATGAGAGTTTTACAGTTCGGATTTTTGTCATACGATGACAATGTTCATCTGCCGCATAATTACATAAAAAACTGTGTCGCATACACAGGAACGCACGACAACAACACGCTTCTCGGCTATCTTTGGGAGCTTGACGCGGACAAAAAGAAATATCTATTGAAATACTGCGGATATGAAAACGAAAATTGGGAAAACGGTTTTGACAGCATTGTGCGCACGCTCTTTGCAAGCAGTGCCGACACGGTTATTCTGCCGATTCAGGATTTGTTAAAATACGGTTCGGACACGCGACTTAACACTCCCGGAACAAGCGAGAACAACTGGCTTTACCGCATTACAAAAGACCAGCTTTCGGGAATTGACAAAAACTATTACCGTGACCTTATAAAGCTTTACAAGCGGTAAAACAGAAAAATTTAATGTTAAGATAATGTTACATATTTTTTTCAAACGAAATATTGTGTTGACTTATTGTACAATGTAGTGTTACAATATCACTATGTAGATATACATACTTTAGGAGGAAATGATTATGAGAAGCATCAAAAGATTAACGGCGCTCGTTACTCTCTTTGTGTTTATGCTTTCAACGTTTGCATTTACAGTAAACGCTGATTCCGCATTTACCGACGTAACAAGCGACACACAGTATGCCGATGCAATCCAGAAGCTTTATACTGACGGAATTGTTGACGGCTACGTTGCAGAGGACGGCACAAGAACATTCAAACCTCTTGACACCATCACGCGCGGTGAGTTTGCAAAGCTTTTGACAGTTGCAAAAATCAAAGACGCGGCGGCAAATCTTACGGCTGCATCTTCGGGTTTTGCAGATGTAGACTCCGACCCGACCGTAAGCTGGACAATTCCTTACATAGACTACGCTGTTAAGGCATCTATTGTAAACGGTTATGAGGACGGCACATTCAGAGCAAAAAATACTGTTTCGTACGCAGAAGCGGTTAAAATGATTGTTTGCGCAATGGGTTATTCCACAGTTATCGAAAAAACAGATCCGTGGTATAACGGCTACATCAAGGTTGCACAGCAGATAGGCATTTTAAATCAGGCGGCAGGTTCGGCGGAAGACGCTGCGCCCAGAGGCTTGGTTGCACAGCTCATCTGCAATATGACCACTTCAAATAAAGAGATTACCGTTATTCCCGGCGGAAACACAGGCACCGGCGGCGGATTTGTCATCAAAAACAATGATGATGACGACGATGAAGAGTCGGTAATGGGTATGGTTACCGCAGTTTTCAACCAGGGTGTTGAAGGCGAAACCGGCGGTTCTATGGACGAAATCAAAATTTATGACGAGGGTGCAGGCACCGAGGCAACATATAAAATCGGCGATTTGAAAATCGACAATTTGTATCAGTATCTCGGACAGTATCTCGACGTAACATACACTGTTAAAAATTCCAAAAAAACAATAAAGAGCATTTCAACGGACGGTCTTAACAAAACCGTTGAAGTAAATGCGGACGACATCGATACAATCGACGGAAGCTATCTTGAATATTACAAAGAAGGAAGCTCCAAAACGTCGAAAGTAACATTTGCAAGCAATATGAAAATCATATACAACGGTGTCGGCGTAAGCGGTGTTAACGAAACAAAAATCAAATCGCTTTTCGATATTGACAACGGTACAATCAAATTTGTTGACGGCGACGACAACGGCAGATATGACTGCGCTTATGTTTCAACATACGAAACATTCTTTGTTGGAACAAGCGAATCGACATCTAAAACAATTACCGATAAATACGTTAAAAACGGCAACGTTTTAAAGAGCATTAAGCTTGATATGGACGCCGAAAACATTGAATACAAAACTTCAACGGGTTCGGCTGCACAGTTCGGTTCAATCAGACAGAACAGTGTTGTTTCCATTGCAATGCCCAAAGATACGGACGCTACATATGCGAAAACAACGGTAATTATTTCTACCGCAACGGCACAGGGTACCGTTAACAGTATTGATTCTGCCAACGATACTTACGAAATCGGAAGCAAAGAAGTTAAAGCGTCGCAGTATTATCTTGCACTTGTTGAGCAGGAGCCTTCACAGGAGATGAGCCGAGGTGACGTTGTAACCTGCTATCTCGACCATGAGGGCAGAATTGTTGCAATTTCTTCGACAGATACTGCAAAATACGGTTACATTGTTGATGTAATCAAACCCGAGGGTGCAAACAAAGATGATGTAAAAATCAGAATGGTAACATCTGCTTCGGCTACTCCGACGGATTACTCGTTAAAGAGCAAAGTTAAAATCAACGGTGTTGAATACAGCCCCAAAGAGATTGACACTCCTTTGTTTAAATCCGCGAGCGTTATTAACGCTAACCTGACTGATGAAAACAAACAGAGTGCAGCATATTCGCAGCCGATTATTTTCAAAACCACATCGGGTGCAAGCACAACCATTGCAAGTATTACTACCGTTTCGGCTGGTATTGACGGTGAAACCGACAGCCTTGAGTATAATCTCGGTATTCCTTCAAATCCCGATACAATGCTTAAATACAGAACAGGCGGATACTTCCAGGAGGGGACTGCACGTAAATTCAATACAAAATACACAACCTCGACAGCTACAAACACGGTATCGACAAAAGTATTCTTTGTTCCTACCGACAGAAGCGAAGAGGACGATTACGAAGTTTACACAAAAGCACCGAGCAAATTTACCGATAACAAAACATTCTACGTTAACGCGTTCAATGTTGACGCCACAACCAAAAATGCAGAAATTGTAGTTGTATACGGCGGTGCGGGTCTTGAAATCACCGGTTCTATGAAAGCGTATATGATTAAGGAAATCAAGGACGTTATTAACACCAAAGGTGATAAAGCCAAAAAGATTTACTATTACGACTTGCTTGCAAACAATACCGGCGACAACAAGAAAGTAAACGAAGTTGAAACAGACGGAAAGATTGATGTTTCGAATCTTAAGAGCGGCGACATTGTTAAATTTGCTTTGAAAGACGGTTTGGTTGGTCTTATAAACAAAGTTTGCGATGCGGATAATCTTTATGATTTGAACGGAAACGTTTCTGATTTCCACATCAATCACGCAACCGGAACAAACGGCGACCACTACAACGCATATTTCGGTGTTGTATATTCTTACGAGGACGGTCAGCTCCAGATTGTTACAAACGCTTCTGTCAAAGACATCAGCGACACTGATGGCAACTATCAGGAAAAAATTGATGCTCTTGAACCGACAATTCTTAATGTTTCGAGCTCTGTAAAAGTTACGGTTATTGATTCCTCGGCTAAAAACACGGACGATATGATCGTGTTCTACGAGAATGCGGAGTCTGTAATGCAGTCAATTACAGGCAACGGCGTAAATGAAGCTTCCAGAATTTTTGCATCGCGCAACGACGAAGTTGCTATCACAGCTATCGTAATTTTTAAATAAAAAACGGCATAAAAGCCTTAAATACCTCCCCATAATATGTGGGGAGGTATTTGTAATAAAATTTAAGGAGTGATTTTTTGAAAAACAGATTTCAAAAAAGCTATATTGCCGTTTTTATAATCGGAGTTCTGCTCATTGCGGTTTATAAAACGTTTGACAACTTCGGTGTGATTATCGACTGGTTTAAAAAGCTTTTGAAAATTCTTGCGCCGTTCGGCTGGGGATTTGCAATCGCGCTTTTACTGTATCCTCTTTGCATAAAGTTTGAAACGCTATTTCATAAGTGTAAAAATAATTTTGTGCGCAAAAACAGGCGCGGTTTTGCGGTTGTGCTTACATTTGTGGTTGTTCTCGGAATTTTCGGCGCGATTATTTACTTTTTAATTCCGCCTCTTGTTAAAAACATCGGCGATTTTGTGTATCAGGTGCCTGCGCTTATCGAGCGTATGACCGACTATGTGAACAGTCTTGATATTGTGAAAATCGACCTTGATTATCTCGAAAAACTTGTAAGTGTCGATAACATTATGAAATATGTGAAATTCGAGAGCATAAATCAGTATGCGTCAGGTGTTATGGGATTTTCAGCCGCATTTGTAAATGTGTTTATGGGACTTATAATCTCGGTTTATGTCCTTCTTGACCGCGACAGATTAAAAAACACCGCAAAAAGATTTTTCAAAATTGCTGTGCGCGAAAAAACATATAACAAAGTTGCAAGATGTGTTAAAATGGCGACTGAATTTGTTTATAAATACCTCTATTGTCTGCTTATCGACGCGGTTGCTGTGTTTATCCTTTCGTTTATTGTGCTGACGATTTTAAAGGTGAAATACGCACACATTTTCGCGCTTATGCTCGGTACGTTCAATCTTATTCCGTATTTCGGCGCGATAATTGCAACGGCGCTGACGGCGATTGTAACCTGCTTTACTGCAAACTTTATGAAAGGCGTTTGGGCGGCGGCTGCACTTATAATTTTACAGCAGATTGACGCGAATGTTATTCAGCCGAACCTTGTAAACAATTCGTTTTCGATAAAGCCATTCTGGGTAATTTTTGCAATTCTGGTCGGCGGCGGATTTTTCGGCATAGCCGGAATACTTCTCGCGGTGCCGTTTGCGGCGCTTATCAAAACGCTTTTGTGCGAATTTATGGACAAAAAAGAGGCTGAACGCGCAGAAAAACAAATTTCATAAATCAGTCAAAGGAGAATAATTTTATGGTATATTTTGGACCGAGCGGAAATTCGGAAAGCTTTTACAATGAGGGTTACAAATCGTCGCTCCAGATGCCGAAATGGCTCAAAGAAAAGGGTCTTGACGCATATGAATATCAATGCTCAAAGGGCGTGAAAATCACACAGCCGACTGCCGAAAAACTTGGAAATGAGGCGAGGGAAAACGGCATAAAATTAAGTATTCACGCGCCGTATTACATTAACCTTGCAACCGACGACGATGAAAAACGCGAAAAAAGTGTGAAATACATCACCGATACCCTTGCGGCGGCGGATTTTATGGGTGCCGACAGGATTGTTGTTCATTCGGGCGCGTGTGCAAAAATGGACAGGTGTGTTGCTATGGAATATGCAAAAAAAACGCTTAAAATCGCTCTTGAACGTTCAAAAGAACTCGGACTTTCGCACGTGCACATTTGCCCCGAAACTATGGGAAAAATAAATCAGCTCGGCGATTTGGACGAGGTTATAGAACTTTGCAAACTTGACGATTATCTTTTGCCGACGGTAGATTTCGGCCATCTCAACGCGCGCGGACTCGGTTCGCTTAAAGAATATTCCGATTATCTCGAAATTTTTGATAAAATCGAAAACGGCTTGGGACACGACAGACTCAACATTTTTCATTCGCATTTCAGCCGTATCGAATTTACGCAGGGCGGTGAAAAGAAGCATCACACGCTTGCTGACACGATGTACGGTCCCGAATTTTTGCCCATTGCGGAGATAATTTATAAGAAAAATCTTTCGCCCACAATCATCTGCGAGTCGAACGGAACAATGGCGGAGGACGCTCTCGAAATGAAAAATATGTACCTTGCACAAAAATAAAGCACCGAAAGGATTTTTACCATGGCTGACGAAACACTTTCACGAATTAAAAAACTGCGAAGTTTTCTTGTTAAAAACAAGCTTGACAGTATGCTTGTGACCGACCTTAAAAATGTTTTTTATTACAGCGGTTACAAAGGCACAAGCGCGTATCTCATAATCGGACTTGATTTTCTGTATCTTATCACGGATTTCCGTTATATCACACAGGCAAAAATGCAGTGTTCGCACTATGAGATTATCGACGTGAAAAATGCCGATTTAAAGGGTATGACTGCAAATTTAAAGCGTACGGGATTTGAAAATCTTTCAATTTCGTATGCGTCGTTTGCAAAATTTTCAAAGATTTTTAATAAGCTTGTGTGCGTCGGCGGTGCAATTTACAATTTCCGCGCAAAAAAGAGCGCGTCGGAGATTAAGAATACCAAAAAAGCGGTTGACATTGCGGACAAAGCGTTTGAGCATATTATAAAATTTGCAAAACCCGGTATGACGGAAATTGATGCTGCAAACGAAATTGACTTTTTTATGAAGAGAAACGGCGCAAGCGGAAATTCGTTTGATACAATCTGCGCGTCGGGTGCGCGCGGTGCGCTCCCTCACGGAACGCCGACGTCCAAAAAGCTTGAATACGGTGATTTGGTTGTGCTTGACTACGGCTGTGTTTACAACGGATACTGCTCGGACATTACGCGTACCTTTGCGGTCGGCGAGATTTCAGCCGAGGCAAAAAGGGTTTACGATACAGTTTTAACAGCGCAGAAAACGGCGGAGGATATGCTTAAATCGGGCGAGATGTGCTGTAATGCGCATTTTACCGCGGAGAATATCATCAACAAAGACTACGAAGGTACATTCGGTCACGCGCTCGGTCACGGGGTAGGGCTTGACATTCACGAACAGCCGACACTTTCGCCGAAAAATAAAACGATATTAAAACCCGGAAATATCGTCACGGTTGAGCCGGGCATTTATATTCCGAATTTTTGCGGTGTGAGAATTGAAGATATGGTTTGCATTAAAAAGAACGGAGTTGAAATACTCACAAAAGCGGAAAAAGATTTGAAGCATATCGGCTAAAATTCTATTATAAATTGCAAAAATTAAGGCTTATTTATGTAAAATAGGAAATATTATTGATAAATTTTAAAAAAACACTTGCTATTTTGCAAAAAATAGGTTAAAATAAATATTATGGAATTTTTGTCGGTGAAAACCGTCATTAGAATATAGTTACAGGAGGATTTTTAAAATGATTTCAGCAGGTGAATTCAGAAACGGCGTTACCTTTGGGCTTGACGGCAACGTTTTCCAGATTGTGGAATTTCAGCACGTTAAACCCGGTAAAGGCGCTGCTTTTGTAAGAACAAAACTTAAAAACGTTATCACAGGCGCGGTGGTTGAAAAAACTTTCAGACCTACCGAAAAAATGCCCAAAGCGCATATCGAAAGAAAGGACTACGAGTATTTATATACAGACGGCGAATTGTATTACTTTATGGATCAGGAAACATTCGAGCAGATGCCGCTTAACAAAGAGGCTCTCGGTGATTCGTTCAAATTCGTAAAAGAAAATATGGTTGTCAAAGTGCTTTCGTATAAAGGCAATGTTTTCGGCGTTGAACCCCCCACGTTCGTTGAACTTCAGGTTACCGAAACCGAACCGGGATTTAAGGGCGATACTTCGACAGGCGCTACAAAACCCGCAACCGTTGAAACGGGCGCGACACTTAATGTTCCGCTCTTTATCGACCAGGGCGAAATGATTAGAATTGACACAAGAACGGGCGAATATATGGAAAGAGCGTAAGGCTTTTTCTAAATCAGTTTTTTATTTAAAGGGAGGTTAAATTTATGGAAAATATATCAAATCAGCTTTCATATGTTAAAGGTTTAATGGAAGGTATGAAATTCGACGACAAATCTAACGAGGGCAAAATTTTTAAAGCTTTGCTTTCTGTTTTGGACGAGATCAATGAGTCTATCGACGATTTGTACGATTATCAGGACGAGGTTGCAGAGCAGGTTGACTTAATCGACGAAGATTTGGCGGCTGTTGAAGAAGAGCTTCTCGACTGTGATGAGTGCGATTGCGATGACTGCTGTGATGACGATGAGTATTACGAGGTTGAATGCCCCGAGTGCCACGAAATCGTATGCGTTGACGAGGATACTCTTTTGAAAGACGAGGACATTTACTGCCCCAACTGCAAAACAAAAATCGACATTGATTTTGACGACTGCGACTGCGACGATTGCTGCGGCTGCGACGACGAGGAATAATTTTAAAAACTTCGGCTTTGCCGAAGTTTTTTTTATGCCCGAAACAATTCCGAATTTGAGTATTTGGGCATAAAATATCCGTTATTTACATACATTTTTCAAAAAAAGTACAAAAAAGCCTTGATTTTTCATAAAATATGTGGTAGAATATCCATATACTGAATATTGACTTGACAAGAGAGTGGGCTAAACCCACTCTTTCGTATTGTATGAGGTAATTTTTTGCACTGCACAAAAATGTGCAATGTACGCGGAGGTGTTAAAATGGCTAAAATCACGGAAGTTGTAAAATCGCTTGCTGAGGACGCGGCAAAAAAATATGACTGCTCGCTTTTTGACATTGAATATAAAAAAGAGGGCGCGGACTATGTTTTGAGAGTTTTTATCGAAAAGGAAAATCCCGATGAAAACATTTCCATAAACGACTGCGAGAATGTCAGCCGATACCTTTCGGATTTGCTTGACGAAAGCGACCCGATTTCCAATGCGTATATGCTTGAGGTTTCGTCGCCCGGCATAGACAGACCTCTGCGCAACAAAGACGATTACGAAAAATATAAAGGCAGAACTGTTGATGTGGGATTGTTTACAAAAATCAACGGCGCAAAGTTTTTGAGCGGTACGCTCACAGGTTACGGCGACGATTATGTGACAATCGACGATAACGGCGAAATCAAAATTCCGCTTGACAAAATTTCGAGTATAAAATTGGCGGTAATTTTTTAAATAACTATTTTGAAAAGGGGCGTTGAAGAAAAATGAACAGTGAGTTCATATTGGCGTTGGAGGAAATTGAAAGAGAAAAAAATATCAAAAAAGAAGTTTTGCTTGAAACGATTGAAAATGCGCTTATATCCGCTTACAAAAAGAATTACGAAACAAATCAGGATAACGTTTTTGTCAGTATTGACAACGAAACGGGCGTTGTAAGAGTTTTTGCGAAAAAAACGGTTGTTGAAGAGGTTACAGACCCCCAAACCGAAATTTCGCTTGAAGAAGCGCACAAAATCAGCAAGCAGTATGACATCGGCAGTGAGGTTGAAATTGAGGCAACGCCGAAAACGTTCGGACGTATTGCCGCACAGACCGCAAAGCAGATGGTTACGCAGAAAATCCGCGAGGTTGAAAGAGAAAACATCTACGAAGAATTTTCGGCAAAGGAACACACGGTTATCGAGGGAATTATTCAGCGAATTGAGCGCAGAAATATTTATCTCGATGCAGGAAAAGCGGAGGTGTTTTTGCCGGTTTCCGAGCAGGTTCCCACTGAAATGTACGATTTTCACCAGCATTTAAAGGTTTATGTAACCGAGGTTAAAAAGACCACAAAAGGCCCTGTTATCACGGTTTCGAGAGCAAAAGCAGCACTTGTGCAGAAACTTTTTGAAAATGAAATTCCCGAAATTCAGGACGGCATAGTTGAAATTATGAGTATCTCGCGCGAGGCAGGTTCAAGAACGAAAATGGCGGTTAAAACCAACAATGAAAACGTTGACCCGATAGGCGCGTGCATTGGTGCAAAGGGCGCAAGGGTTCAGGTTATTATCAATGAGCTTAACGGCGAGAAAATCGACATTGTAAAATACAGTGACGATCCCGAAGAATTTATCAGAGCGGCTTTGAGTCCTGCCGAGGTTGTATCGCTCAATGTTGATGTTGAAAACAAACAGGCGCATATAATCGTTCCTTTCACACAGCTTTCTCTTGCAATCGGCAAAGAGGGACAGAACGCACGTCTTGCGGCGCGTCTTACGGGTTATAAAATCGACATCAAAAGCGACCGCGACGAGTAGGGAGTGACGCACTGTGGGCGAGAGTAAATTTTTGCCCGTCCGCACTTGCATAGGATGCGGAAAAAAGGGCGGAAAAGCTGATTTTATAAAAATCGTTAAAAATAAAAACGGCGAAGTTTTTGTAGATGCGGACAAAGAAAATTTCGGCAGAGGGGCATATATTTGCCGTGACGCAAAATGTGTTGCAAAAGCGGAAAAAAAGAACCGCCTTTCGCGCACGCTGAGGCTTTCGGACTGTGCGCAGATTTATCAAAAACTTAACGAAATTATCGGTGATTAAAATGGAGCGAACATATATGCTTATAGGTCTTGCAAAAAAAGCAGGCAGACTTGTAAGCGGTGAGAAAAACTGTAAGGACGCAATTTCGTCGGGCGGTGCAAAGCTTGTGATTATCGGCTGTGACACTGCAAAAAACACGCTTAAAAGCGTCACGAACAGCTGTAAATTTTATAACGTCAAATATGTATTTTTTGGCGATTCGGTTTCTTTGGGACACAGCATAGGCAACACGCACAATGCGGTTGTTGCGGTCTGCGACGAGGGACTGGCAGGACTGATTGAAAAGAGTCTGCCGCAAAATTAACGGAGGTGGTAGTTTTGGCACAACCAAAAATTCACGAAATAGCAAAGGATTTCGGCGTTCAGAGCAAAGAGCTTATCGGTATTTTTGCCGATTACGGCATTGTGATGAAAAATCACTCGGCAAAGCTTGAACCCGACGACATCAATCTCATTTTTTCGATTTATATGAATAAATATGACGACAAAATGACGCTTGAAGAATATTTTGCTCACAAAGCCGAGGAAAAAAAGGCTAAAATAGAGGCTGAAAAACAGGCGAAAAAAGAAGAAGCTGCAAAGAAAGGTATTGAGTTTAAAGAGGAGATTGTTCTCGACGATGAAGTGAGCGAGGAGTCGCTTAAAATCGTTAAACAGGACAATCTTAAAGTTGTTGACACGCGTCAGAACGTTGTTGACCTTGAAAAACTCGATACTGAAAAAATAGAAGAACTTGTCGATATTGAAAAGGTATCGAATGTTGAGAAAAAGCAGAAACTTAAAAAGGGCAATCAGCATAAAAAGCCCGAAAAGACAAACATCCCTGCGGCGAAAAAAGAGAAAGAAAAGAAAGAAACCGTTGAGGTTAAAACCGTTTTGGTGCCCGACGAAATTTCTGTCGGCGACTTTGCCGCGCGTTTGGAGGTTCCGGCGGCAACGGTTGTTAAAAAACTTTTTGAACTCGGCATTATGGCGGCAATCAGCCAGGTGATTGATTTTGATACCGCGTCGCTTGTCGGCGAAGATTTGGGCTTTAAAATCGAGAAAGAGATTATCGTTACCGAAGAAGATTTGCTCTTTAACGACACCGAGGATTCGCCCGAAAGCTTAAAACCGCGTTCGCCGGTTGTTGTTGTTATGGGTCACGTTGACCACGGTAAAACTTCGCTTTTGGACGCTATCAGAAGCACCAACGTTATTGCGAACGAGGCAGGCGGTATCACACAGCACATCGGTGCGTACAGAGTGCGCGTAAACGATAAAAAAATCACATTCCTCGACACACCGGGACACGAAGCGTTTACAGCTATGCGTGCGCGCGGTGCACAGGTTACCGATATTGCAATCCTTGTTGTTGCGGCGGACGACGGAATTATGCCGCAGACGGTTGAGGCAATAAACCATGCCAAAGCGGCAGGCGTTACAATTATTGTTGCGATTAACAAAATCGACAAAGAGGGTGCAAATCCCGATAAAATTATGCAGGAACTCACCGAATACGAGCTTATTCCCGAGGCTTGGGGCGGTGACACAATCTGCGTTCCGATTTCAGCAAAATACAAACAGAATATCGACGGTCTTTTGGAGATGGTTTTGCTTGTTGCCGAGATGAAAGAACTCAAAGCAAACCCCGACAGAAAGGCAAAAGGTACCGTTATCGAATCACAGCTTGACAAGGGCAGAGGTCCTGTTGCGACGGTTCTTGTTCAAAACGGTACACTCCGTGTGGGCGATATTATCGTTGCGGGCACGGCAGTCGGCAGAGTAAGAGCAATGGTTGACGACCGCGGTGCGTCGGTTAAAAAAGCAGGTCCGTCCGTTCCGGTTGAGGTTGTCGGTCTTAACGAAGTTCCGGTCGGCGGAGATATTTTCTATGCCGTAACCGACGAGAAAAAAGCGCGCAGTGTCGTTGAAAAGAGAAAACAGAAAATTAAGGACGAAAACACTGTTTCACGTCAGGCGGTGTCGCTCGACGCATTGTTTGACCAGATTAAAGAGGGCGAGGTTAAGGACCTTAACATTATTGTGAAAGCAGACGTTCAGGGCAGTGTTGAAGCGGTTAAACAGTCGCTCGAAAAGCTTTCAAACGACGAAGTAAGGGTAAAATGCATACATGGAGGTGTCGGCGGTATCACCGAGTCGGACGTTATGCTTGCGTCCGCGTCGAATGCGATTATTGTCGGATTTAATGTTCGTCCCGATTCGGGTGCGGCGGCGTCGGCAAAACGCGACGAGGTGGACATCAGACTTTACAGGGTTATTTACAACGCTATCGAAGAAATCGAAGCCGCTATGAAAGGTATGCTCGCACCGCAGTTTAGAGAAAATGTTCTCGGTCACGCAGAGGTCAGAACGACGTTTAAAGTGTCGGGTGTCGGCACAATTGCCGGTGCATACGTTCAGGACGGTAAAATTACAAGAAATTCGCAGACACGTATTGTCCGTGACGGTATTATCGTTCACGAGGGCGTTTTGAGCAGTTTGAAACGATTTAAAGACGATGCGAAAGAAGTTGCCGCAGGATACGAGTGCGGTGTCGGAATTGAAAACTTCAACGACATAAAGGACGGTGACATTATCGAGTCGTTCGTTATGGAGGAAGTAAAGAGATAAAAAGGCGGTGTGTTTATGGCAAGCAACAGACTTGAAAGAATTAAAGAAGAAGTAAAACGCGAATTGAGCGGTATTATAAGACGGCTTAAAGACCCTCGTATTGCAGATGTGGTTTCGGTTGTTGCGGTTGACATAACAAAAGACTTAAAGTACGCAAAGGCGCATATAAGCGTTATGGGAACGGACGAGCAGAAAAAAAACACTATCACCGCGTTAAATTCTGCGGCAGGGTTTATACGGCACGAAATTTCGTCGGGACTCGATTTGAGAATTACTCCCGAATTTAAATTCGTGCAGGATAACAGCGTCGAATACGGTATTCATATTGACGAGCTTATTCACAAAATCAATAATGGCGAGAGGAAAACAGACAAGTGAATTTAATTGATTTTTCCGAAAAAATTAAAGATTTTAACGATTTTATAATCATTCCGCATATAAATCCGGACGGCGATGCGGTGGGATCCGCACTTGCGCTGTGCGATGTTTTGCGCAAGATCGGCAAAACCGCATACGTTGCGGATATATCGGAAAGCATGCCCAAAAACCTCGGATTTATTGACGTTTGCGGTTATACCGCGCCCGAAAATTATGCACCGAAAACCGCGTTTGCAGAGGACTGTGCGGACAAAGAGCGTATGTTTGATAAAACTTTGTTTGAAGCGTGCGGAAATTCGTTTTGTATAGACCATCACGTTACAAACAAAGGTTTTGCGGATTTTAACTATATTGACGCCGACGCGAGTGCAACGGGAGAAATTGTGTTTTCTCTTGCAAAGTCGCTTGATGCGGAAATCGGCAAAAACTGCGCAAAATATCTTTACTGCGCGATTGCAAGCGATACGGGCAGTTTTAAATATTCAAACACCTCCGAAAAAACGTTTGAAATTGCCGGTTCGCTCCGCAAAATTTACGGCGAATTTTCAAATCTTTCGCACGCTATGTTTGACGAATTTACCGTTGAACAGTTAAGGATGAAACAGCACGTTCTCGAGAGTTTAAAGCTTTATCACAACGGAAAAATTGCGGTTATGTGCGTTGATTACGAATATCTTGAAAATAATGGTTTCGCGTTTGATGACGCAGATTTTCTGACAAGTATTCCGCGCTCGGTAAAAGGCGTTGAAGTCGGGATTTTTGCAAAAATCAAGCGTGATGAAATTAAATTCAGCCTTCGTTCAAGCGAATTTGTGAATGTGTCGGAGATTGCTGCAAAATTCGGCGGCGGCGGCCACAAAAGGGCAGCGGGCGTAAGCTTTAAAATTCCGTATGACGAGGCGGTTGAAAAACTTTTAAAGGCGATTGAAAATGAAATCAGATAACGCAAATATTAACGGCATTATAGTTATAAATAAAGAAAAAGGCTTTACGTCGCACGACGTTGTGGCGAAAATGCGCCGAATACTCGGCACGCGCAAAATCGGTCATACCGGAACACTCGACCCCGAGGCAACAGGAGTTTTGCCCGTTTGCATCGGCAAGGCAACAAAGGTGTGCGATATGGTTCTTAATTCCGATAAAGAATATATCGCGGAAATTAAATTCGGCATTACGACCGACACACAGGATATTTTCGGAAATATTCTTGAAGAAAAAAGCGTTTTGCTTTCAAAAGGTGAAATCGAAAATGCGGTTATGTCGTTTGAGGGTGAAATAGAGCAGATACCGCCAATGTATTCCGCGGTGAAAATCGGCGGTAAAAAGCTTTACGAATACGCGCGCAAGGGCGTTGAGGTGGAACGAAGCGCAAGAAAAGTTACAATTAAGAAAATTGACATTTTGGAAACGGGCAGTGACACGGCAAAAATCAGGGTTTTGTGTTCAAAAGGCACATATATCCGCACGCTTTGCAGTGACATAGGCGAAAAGCTTTCGTGCGGCGGGTGTATGACAAGCCTTGTGCGCACAAAAAGCGCCGGGTTTGACATTGAAAACGCGGTTACGCTTGCAAAACTCGAAGAGGACGGATATGAGAAACATCTTATAAACACCGATTTTGTGTTTAAATCTCTGCCGACGTTCAATGCGGATTTTGATACGAAAAAACGTCTTGTGAACGGTGCAAAAACCACTGTTTCCGCGCCCGTCGGACGTTACAGAGTGTATGACGAAAACGGCGTATTTTTATGCGTTGCGCGCGTTTCAAAATACAACGGACGAAACGTTATAACGTCCGAAAAACTTTTCGGATAGGTTTATATAAGGGGGATAATTTTGGAAATTTTAAAAGACGGTTTTAATCTTTTGCACGATACGGTTATCGCCCTCGGAAAATTTGATGCGCTCCACTTGGGGCATCAAAAAATTATTGACACAATGAAAAAAATATCCGCCGAAAAACACCTTAAAACGGTGATTTTTACGTTTGACAATATATCGGGCGGATTTATTGTTTCAAAGAAAGAAAAAGAAGAATTAGAAAAGAAAAGCTAAAAGCGAAGAAAAAGGAAACGAGATAATGGATATATTAACTACAGATATTGATAAGTTAAGCTTTAAGTTTGTTAAAGAAAAAGTAGAGGAAATAGACGTAAGTAAATTACTTCGTTCAGAAGAGTTAACTAAAATTATTAATATATTAAAAGCTGATAAAAGAAAAAATATTAATAGTTTAGGCGATAAGCTTAAAAGAGAAAAAGAAAAGATAGAAAATGAAATTAATAGAGTAAAAGCTATGTATAATTTTGATAAATCTTTTGGAGAGTTTAATATAATTGCAGGAGTAGATGAAGTTGGTAGAGGTCCACTTGCAGGACCAATAGTATCTTGTGCTGTAATATTAGACTTAGATGTTTTAGATGAAGAATTATTATTATGGATAAACG
>ERZ773194.397-NODE-397-length-56159-cov-4.086981_pt1 | contig 56159 bp, 61 predicted proteins | sample MGYA00511240_ERZ773194 | MGnify/ENA primary metagenome ERZ773194 (study PRJEB29015, sample SAMEA2737774) | human gut metagenome | biome: human gut; feature: human-associated habitat; material: faeces | place: China | collected 2012 ... | reverse complement strand
GAAGATTCACCATGGAGACCACCCACTTCTCGGTGTTCATGGTCGCTCCCGAGGATGAACCTGCTCAGACGCCCGACGACTCCGAGGATTCCGACGGCAACGACGGCGGTTCCGACACGATGCTGTACGTCGGCATCGCCGCAATCGCCATCGTCCTCATCGCAGCAGTCGCTGCGATCCACAGAAGGAAGGCCTGATCCTTCCGACAAACCGGGGCTTCGGCCCCATCTTCGATGCGATTCCTTCGGGAATCGCACCCTTTCCTCTTCCGAAACGGTCCGGAGGCCGAAGGCCTCGACGACCTTCTTCAACTCCTTTCTTATCTCTATATGCTGAGGGCAGACCTTCTCGCACCTCCCGCATCCTATGCATTCGTTCGCACCGAGCTTCCCGTGGGTTGTCACCAGCCATTCGGCCTGACGGAATGCGAGCTCCCTGTTCCCGTAGAGAGTGAGATAGTTCAGAGCGGAGAACGATCCGGAGATCCCGATGTTCTTCGGGCACACCTCCGTGCAATAATCGCAGGAGGTGCACTGCACGATATCGATGGATCCCAGAGCGTCGCGTGCCTTGCGGAGCGTCTCATCCTCCTTCTCGGACAGGCCCTTGAAACCCCTCATCACAGCGATGTTCTCGTCCATCTGCCGGACGTCGCTCATACCGGAAAGGACGACAGCAACTCCATCATGATGCGCGGCGAAGCGCAGCGCCCATGACGATGGGGTTGATTCCGGTTCCGCATCCTCGAGTATCCTGACGACGGGTTCCGGCGGACTGGCGAGCATCCCGCCCTTCACAGGTTCCATGACGACCACGGGCTTCCCGTGCCTCCTTGCTGTCTCGTAGCACAGGCGGGATTGGATCGAGGGGCTCTCCCAATCGGCGTAGTTGATCTGCAGCTGGACGAACTCGACGTCCGGATGTGCCGTCAGGAGAGTTTCCAACTCGTCGGCCCTCCCATGGAACGAGAATCCGTAATGCCGGATCATCCCCCGGGCCTTCAGATCCCTCACGTATCCCCAGACGTCCAGATCGTCGAAGGCCTTGGTCCTGCTCTCGCCCAGGTTGTGCAGGAGGTAGAAGTCGAAGTATCCCGCACCCGTCCTCTCCAGGGACGTCTCGAACTGGGCGACCACCTCTTCTTTGGTCTTGCACCCCCTCCACGCGGCGTTCTTGGTCGCCAGAAGGAAGCTGTCGCGGGGGTATCTCTCTACGAGTGCCCGACGAATCGCATCCTCGCTGCCCTTGTACGCCCAGGCGGTGTCGAAGTAGGTGAATCCCGCCTCCATGAAACGGTCGACCATCTCCTTCGTCTGCTCGATATCGATGGAATCGCCGCTCTTGGGGAGCCTCATCAGGCCGAACCCGAGCTTCCCCAAGCCGTCGAAGATGCCGGAACCGTTCATGATCGGGGGCGATGACGTCCGATTCCTTAAATGGATCTTCCCGGTCTCTCAGAATGATATCCTGGAATGGAGAGGGGAGGATCACTCCTCCTTGATCCTCTCCAGTTTCTTGTCCATGACGGAAATGTCGCAGACGTAGACGTTCTCCGGGCACTCCAGATCGTCCAGGCAGCCGACCCAGTATACGACAAGTCCGGGACCGAAGAGCTGGGTGTACGGGACGAGCTGCTTGCGTGAGTTGAAGCGGAATTCGGTATTGTCCCCGAACGAGGCCTTGCTCTCGACCCAGTAGATCTTGTGGCCCTCGTACATCACTGGCTTGTCCAGGAGGCAGTCGGGGGTCTTGGTGAACTCGGTTCCGCGGAGGTCGTTCTCCGTGCGGTACTTGATGCCCTGGCCGTCCAGCCACTGGTGCAGGAGGTCCTCCCCCCACAGCCCGCGCTCCCTCTGCCTGTCGTTGGCCGACGGGGAGTAGACGATGTCGTTCGCGATCGCCTCGCGGATCTCCGAGGCCGTCTCGGGGTTCTCGAGAAGGGACGGATCCCTGATGTAGGACCAGAACTCCTTCTTCCCGGCGCCGTCCTCCTGGAAGAGGAACATGGCGACCAGGATCGGAGGGAAGTTGTACTTCTTGGACAGCTCCATGATGGACCTTCCCTTGGACCACTCCTTCAGCATCCTTCCGGAGGAGTTCTTCACCATGTAGAAGCGCTTCTTCACCTCGCGGGTGGTCTTCTGGGTGTACAGGCTGTCCAGCATCCTGGAGTCGTACCTGCCGGAGAGCCTCTTGACGTCCTCGGGGGACTTGAGCTCGTTGTACAGCTGCTTGTATTCGTCGTAGTTCATCGGATCACTGCGCGAGCTTGGTGCAGAGGTCCTCGACCGCCGAGAGCACGACATCCCTGACCATGTTGGTGGGAGGGCAGTATGCGTTCTCGGAATCGACGAGGAACGCCTCGGCCGTTTTGCGGTCGATGGCGGCGGATGTCAGCCAGTTGATGCGGCCGGTGGCCTCCTCCCCTGCGACGATCTGGGCGCCTATGATCCTGTGCGTGGCTTTGTCGGCCAGGACCTTCACGATCAGCTTCTTGCCGCCGGGATAGTACCTTGCGCGGGTGAGGCCCTCGGCCTTCCCGCAGACGACATCGATCCCGTACCAGGATGCGAGTCCGAGGGACATGCCTGTACCGGCGATCTCCAGGTCGCCGACCATGCTGACCCACGGGCTGGCCACGGGTCCGAACTCCGTCTTGGGTCCGTTGGCGGCGTTGTTGCCTGCGACGCGTCCCTGCTTGGCGGCGGTGGATCCCAGCTGGCTGTTGGTGACACCGGGCATGATGGCCGATGTGCACTGGACCAGGTCTCCCGCGACGTAGATGTCGGGGACGAGGCGGCCTCTGCGATATGCGTTCATGGTGGGGGCTGCGACGACGGTGTTGAGCTGTCCGATATCGAGGCCCAGCGCCTTCGGGATGTCCAGGTTGGCGCGGATGCCGGTGGCGAAGATCATGACGTCGCAGGGGTAGTCGACGCCTCCTGCCGTGACGGACTCAACTTTACCGTCTCCCTTGACGGCCTGGATGGGGGCCTTCATGACGAACTTGACGCCTTTGGACTCTGCCTCCTGCTGGATGATGTCGGCCATGTCCTTGTCGGCGATGCGGGGGATGACCTGGTCCATCATCTCGATGACCGTGACGTCCTTGCCCATGCTCCTGAGCGAGACGGCGATCTCGAGGCCGATGACCCCTGCTCCGCCGATGACGACGTTCTTCGCGTTCTCGAGGGCCTTCTGGATGTTCTTACCGTCCCTCACGGTCCTGACGACGAATACGTTGGCGAGGTCCTTGCCTTCGATGGGCGGGACGAAGACGGTTCCTCCGGTGGCTACGACGAGGGAGTCGTAGGGGTACTCCGCTCCTCCGGCGACGACGACCTTCTTCTCCGCGTCGACGGACTCCACCCTCGTCTTGATGACGACCTTGATGTTGCGCTCCTTCTCGTAGTACGCGGGATCGTGCATGACGATGTCGGACCATCCGGTCTTTCCCTCGATCCCCCAGGGGATGGCGCAAGGCGAGTAGGCGATGTCCTCGTCCTGCGTGATGACAGTGATCTCGGCGTCCTTCGATGCCTTCCTCGCGGACGAGGCGGCGGACATCCCTGCCGCTCCCGAACCGATGACAACGATTCTCATGGACATGTTATCGAACCCCCATGCGCGCGCACATAAAGACGTTTGTGCGCGAAGGAAAGGAGGGGAACCGATCGATTCCATAGGTCTGGCACATTCATTCCGCATGGAAACGACCGACCTAAACCGTTATTATGTGGCCTTCCTTAACACACGGCCGATGAAGGAGAAGAGGTCCCCGTCCCAGCTGGAAGCATGCTGGAAGGAAACGGACATGTCCGGAGGCCGCAAGGTGCCGGCCATGGTCATGATCATGCGCACCAACGGGTGCTGCTGGGTCAAGAGCGGAGGCTGCACCATGTGCGGATACAAGGAGGCGTCCCTCGGAGGCGTCACCGAGGAGGACCTGCTGAGCCAGCTGGATCAGTCCCTGTCCCGCTACAAGGACGAGCCCTTCGTCAAGATCTACACGTCGGGGAGCTTCCTCGACGACAACGAGGTCCCTCCCTCGGTCAGAGCGAGGATCTTCGAGGCGTTCGCGGGATGCGAGCGCATACTGTTCGAGAGCCGTCCGGAGTTCATCACGGAGGAGACCCTCAAGGATGTTCCGAAGACGGTCACCGTGGCCCTCGGTCTCGAGAGCTCCGACCCGGAGGTCCTTAGGACCGCCGTCCACAAGGGATTCACCCCGGACGACATCAAGAGGGCGGGCACGCTGCTCAAGTCCCTCGGATACGGGGTGAGGACGTACCTGCTCCTCAAGACCCCGTTCATGACCGAGAAGGCCGCCATAGACGATGCGGTCCGTTCGGCGAGGTTCGCAGACCCGTTCTCGGACGAGATCTCGGTCAATCCGCTCAACGTTCAGAGGGGCACCTATGTGGAGCGCCTGTGGAAGAGAGGGGACTTCAGATCCCCTTGGATATGGTCCCTGATGGAGGTGTTCAGACAGCTGTCTGGCACTGTCGATTCCAGGGTCATGTCGTCGCCCTCCGGGGGAGGCGCGTCGAGAGGCGTCCACAACTGCGGATCCTGCGACCAGAAGGCGTTGGACGCGGTGGAGAGATTCAGCTATAGCCAGGACGTTAGGGACCTGGACGTTACGTGCGAGTGCCAGGCCAAGTGGAGGGCATACATGGAGTCCGAGACGCTGCTGGGCACGCCTGCCGACCTCGACAGAGGTCTGGAAAACGATTTGGCACTTAGGATGTGAGACCGTGGAGTACGACATCAAGAAGGGTTGGTTCAAGAACATCGAGGGCGACCTCCTCGAGAAGATGATGGGGGACGTATTCGGGAACGTCAAGCAGGAGGGCGACCTCCTCGTCTCGACCTACGGGGTCCTCGACAGGATCGAGGTCAAGGTCCTCGCCAAGGACAAGCTCGACATCGTCACCGTCAACAAGGACGGCTGCGAGGCCAACGACGACGCGATCCTCGACAGCAAGAGGCGCCTCAACGAATTCGCCGAGAAGGCCACCGGATTCGATGCGAAGGCCCGCATGAAGAGGGCCCAGAAGAAGGCCAAGGAAGGCAAGCTCTGAGCTCCTTCCACAAACCTTTTCCTTCCCTTTCTTACCTTATAATAGAACGAGGCATAGGGTTATATACGACATCCCTATACACACGCCTTAGATTGGACAAAATAGTGTTCGACCAGACGCATCGGGCAATGCGAAAGCAACCCAATTCCGTCCCGCATCCTTCGGGTTTTTGGGGCGTGAGAGGCGTCACGGTCGGAGCATTAGACGTTGTTCGTCTGATAACGCGAGGTTAGCGAAGACACCCTCGCAGGCAGGTTAAAACATGCCGCAAAGGAGACGTCCTAAGAGAGGATCCAGGGCATACGGCCCTAGGAAGAGAGCGCAGTCGCAGACGCCCAGGCTGGATTCGTGGCCCGAGATCAGCGGAGCCCCTAAGATTCAGGGATTCGCTGGATACAAGGCCGGAATGACCCACGCCTTCATCGTCGACAAGCGCGCAAAGAGCACCACCTCCGGTATGGAGGTCCAGGTGCCCGTGACGGTAGTCGAAGTGCCCCCCATGAAGGTGGCCGCCGTCAGGTTCTACGAGAGCAGCATCGTCGGTCTGAAGACCGCGGGAGAGGTCTGGGCAAAGGACCTCGACCCCCTCCTCGGAAAGCGCCTGAGCGTCCCGAAGAACCACGATGAGAGCACGTTCGCCAAGTACGACGGACTCGACATCGAGGATGTTCGCATCCTCGCCTACACCCAGCCCAAGATGGTCACCGGTGTCCCCAAGAAGGTCCCCGACCTCATGGAGCTCAGGATCGCCGGCGGAACCGTCGACGAGCGTGTCGAGTACGCCAAGAAGATCCTCGGAACCGAGGTCAACTTCACCGACTTCGTCAGCGAGGGTGCACTCACCGATGTCATTGCAGTCACCAAAGGAAAGGGATTCCAGGGAGTGACCAAGCGCTGGGGAGTCAAGCTCCTCTCGCACAGGAACAGCAAGCACCGCCGCGGAATCGGAAACCTGGGCCCCAAGAGACCCGGCTACGTCAGATCCACGGTTCCCGGATCCGGTCAGATGGGATACCACCAGAGGACCGAGTTCAACAAGAAGATCATCAAGGTCGGAACCGACGGCTCCGAGGTCACCCCCAAGGGCGGCTTCCTCAGCTACGGAGAGGTCAGGAACAACTACGTCCTCGTCTACGGCTCCGTTCCCGGACCGACCAAGAGGCTCATCAGATTCAGGGACGCTACCAGGATGCCCAAGAAGGCCGACACCGAGGCTCTCGATGTCACCTACGTGTCCACAGAGTCCAAGCAGGGGGCATGAGAATGGCACAGACCAATGTCTACTCGGTCCGTGGAGGAGTCGCGGGCACCGTGGATGTTCCCGCGGCGTTCGAGACCCCGTACAGGCCCGACATAATCAAGAAAGCAGTACTCGCCGCCGCCGCGAACGGAAGGCAGCCCTACGGACCCGCCAAGGAGTCCGGAATGAGGCACGCCGTCAGCACCCGCGGAAAGGGAACCGGATCCGCTCGCAACCAGAGGATCCACGGTCTCGGAAAGGCCGGAGAGTCCCCCAACAACGTCTCCGGTAGGAGGGCCCATCCCCCCGTGCCCGAGAGGAAGTGGGAGCAGAAGGTCAACAAGAAGGAGGCCAAGATCGCCCGCCAGTCCGCGCTCGCCGCCACGGCATGCGCTGCCTGCGTGAAGGCCCGCGGCCACCAGTTCGATGACACCGTTTCCTTCCCCATCGTCGTCGAGGACGAGATCAAGGACCTGAAGGCGACCTCCGAGGTCATCGAGCTCTTCGAGAAGATCGGAATCGGATACGACATCGAGCGCGCCAAGGACGGCCGCAAGATCCGCGCCGGAAGGGGAAAGATGAGGAACAGGAGGTACAGAACCCCCGTGTCCGTCCTCATCGTCGTCAGCGACGAGGAGAGGGGAGCACCCATCTTCAAGAGCGCTGCCAACATCCCCGGAGTCACCGTCGAAGAGGTCAAGACCCTGAACACCAGCATCCTCGCCCCCGGCGGAGATGCAGGAAGGCTCACGGTCTACACCAAATCAGCCATCGAGGCCATAGGAGGCTGGACCCAATGAAGCAGAGCGACGTTCTGATCAGACCGTACGTCACAGAGAAGGCCATGAACCACATGTCGGGAACCCCGACCCAGGCCTACAAGGACGGCAACAAGATCGAGTTCATCGTCAACAGGAACGCCGACAAGCACCAGATCAAGACCGTCTTCGAGGAGCGCTTCGAGGTCAAGGTCGAGCAGGTGTGGGTCAGGATACAGAAAGACGGCAAGCACGCCATCATCAAGCTGGCGGAGGGCTACTCCGCTGAGGATGTCGGTGCCCGTGTCGGAGTCTTCTGAAGGTGAGTGAACATGGGAAAGAGATTGATTCCTCAGAGGAGGGGCCGCGGAACTTCACTGTACCGCTCGCCCAGCCACAGGCACGTCGACGACGTGAGGCTCCCCGCCATGTCCGAGGGCTCCGCCGTCATCAAGGACCTGATCCAGGCCCCCGGAAGGACCTGCCCCCTGGCAGTCCTGGACCTCAACGGCAGGACCGACTACCAGCTCGCAGTCGAGGGAACGAAGGTCGGACAGACCATCGCCATCGGCGGCAGGACCGTGTCCGCAGGCAACATCATGCAGCTGATCAACATCCCCGAGGGTACCCTCGTCCACAACGTCGAGGCCAGGCCCGGGGACGGAGGCAAGTTCGTCAAGACCGCCGGTTCCTACGGAACCGTCGTCTCCAGGGGAGACAAGGTCGTCGTCCTCATGCCCTCCGGAACACTGAAGGAGTTCAGCCCCGACTGTTGCGCCGTTATCGGCGTCATCGCAGGCGGCGGAAGGGGAGACAAGCCCCTCGCCAAGGCCGGAAAGAACGTCCACACCCTCAGGTCCAGGTCCACAGCGGCCTTCAAGACCAAGGGAGTCGCGATGAACCCGGTCGACCACCCCCACGGTGGAGGAAGCCACGCGCACGTCGGAGGCCCCAACTGTCAGAAGAGGACCGCATCGCCCGGTCAGAAGGTGGGTTTCCTGCCTCCTAAGAAAAAGGTAAAGAAGTGATATCATGGCAAAGAAGATCATCGCAGGATCGGCGAAGGCCTCCAGGAGAAAGTCCAGGAAGAAGGCATCGGCGATACAGGCGAGGAGGAAGAAGGAGTTCCTGTACCGCGGGTACAACATGGAGCAGCTCCTCGCCATGCCGTTCGAGGAGTTCCTCACCCTGCTCCCCGCAAGGGCCAGGAGGACGTACGTCAGGGGTCTGAACTACGAGCAGCAGCTCCTGTTCGACAAGCTGATGACGGCCGAGGCACCCGTCAGGACCCACCGCAAGGACCTCCCCATCATCCCCCAGTTCGTCGGAAAGACCGTCAGCATCTACACTGGAAAGGAGTTCAAGGACATCGAGATCAAGCCCGAGATGATCGGATGCTTCCTCGGAGAGTTCGTCCTTACCAGGAAGCCTCCTGTGCACTCCGGTCCCGGAGTCGGTGCAACCAGGTCGTCGAAGTTCATGCCGCTGAAGTGAGGTGCTATACATGGTTTCAGGATACACTACAACAGCGGACCCCGACACGACCGCGAAGGCCCTTGGCAGGGAGATGCCCGTCTCCCCCAAGTTCGCCCGCGAGGTCGCCGGAATGATCCGCGGCATGAAGGTCGACACCGCCAGGCAGGCCCTGGAGGATGTCATCGACAAGAAGAGGGCCGTCCCCCTCAAGAGATACAACAAGCGTGTCTCCCACAAGCCCGGCGTGGGTCCCGGAAGGTACCCCGTCAAGGCCGCCAAGGCCATCCTGGGCGTCCTGGACTCCGCCGCATCCAACGCGGAGTACAAGGGCCTGGATGTCTCCAACATGGCGATCGCGACGATCTCCGTCGCAAGGGGCCGCACCATCCCCGGACACATGCCCAGGGCACACGGTCGCGCCACCCAGTGGAACCAGGAGACGGTCAACCTCGAGATCATCATCGAGGAGGTCGAGTGAAATGGCAGCAGAGAGGAAATTCGTAGCCGAGAACGTCCGCAGGGTCCTCCTCAAGGAGTATCTGATGAAGGAGGTCAGCCGCGCGGGGTTCGGAGGACTCGATGTCCAGAGGACCCCTATGGGTACCCGCGTCATTCTCACCACCGAGAGGCCTGGTCTCGTCATCGGACGCCGCGGACAGACAATCAAGAACCTGACGGCAGTCATCGAGGACCGCTTCGGATTCGAGAACCCCCAGATCGAGGTCCAGGAAGTCGAGAACGCCTCCCTGAACGCTCAGATCATGGCCGAGAAGCTCGCCTTCTCCCTCGAGAGGGGCTGGCACTTCCGCCGCGCAGGACACTCCACGGTCCGCAGGATCATGGACGCCGGCGCACGCGGATGCCACATCATCGTGGCAGGCAAGCTGACCGGACAGAGGCACAGGACAGAGAAGTTCAAGGAGGGCTCCATCAAGTTCTGCGGCGAGCCCAAGGCCCAGTTCATGGACCGCGGATACGCCGTCGCAAAGCTGAAGATGGGAGTCATCGGCGTGACCGTCGAGATCATGGCCAGGGACTCCAAGCTCCCCGCGGACATCAGCGTCCTGAACAAGACCGAGGCAGTGGCGGTCCTCCCGGACCTGTTCGCAGCCCCCGCGGCCCCCGCAGAGGAGGCCCCGGCGAACGAGGAGGTGCAGTGAAATGGCATCCCTCAAGACCGCCGACATCAGGAACATGAGCGTCGAGGAGCGCAATCAGAAGCTGAAAGAGCTCCGCGACGAGCTGATGCACGAGAGGGGAGTCTCCGCCATGGGCGGAGCCCCCTCATCCCCTGGCGCCATCCGCGCCCTCAGGTTGAACATCGCAAGGATCCTCACCGTCCAGAAGGAGGAGGAAAAGATCTGATGGCTGAAATCTGCCCAGTATGTGGATTGCCCAAGGAACTGTGCATGTGCGAGGAGATCGCACGTGAGCAGCAGACCGTTAGAATCTCAATCGACAGCCGCAGATACGGCAAGACCGTCACCGTGATCGACGGTATCGACGAGAACGACATCGATATCAACGATCTCGCGAAGAAGCTGAAGAACAGATGCGCCGCCGGCGGAACCTGCAAAGACGGGCGCATAGAGCTCCAGGGGGATCACAAGAAGAAAGTGAAAGCCGTCCTGGAGGAAATGGGATTCCGTACAGAGGTCAGATGAGAGACAACCACTTCGTGAGAACCGAGCTCATTGGATTGGACGTGGAAGTGCTGTCAGAGCCATACTCCGGCATAGCCGGCAAGGTGGTCGACGAGACGAAGAACACGTTCACCATCGAATCGGCCGGAACTGAGAGAATGGTACCCAAACCACGCAATGAGTTCAGGTTCAGTCACGAGGGCAGGACGTTCGTCATCAGAGGTTCAGAGATAACCCACCGACCAGAGGACAGAATCAAGAAGGTTAGGTGAAGATATGACAGCAGATATCAGGAACATCGGCATCGAGGTCGCCGCACCCATGGGAGAGTGCGATGACCCCAACTGCCCCTTCCACGGGACGCTCCCCGTGAGGGGCCAGATCATCGACGGTGTCGTCGCCACGGTCAAGATGAACAAGACCGTCGTCGTCGAGCGCCAGTACATGAAGTACGTGCAGAAGTACGAGAGGTACGAGAAGAGGAGCGGAAGGTACTCCGCGCACTGCCCCGCCTGCCTCGGCGTCAAAGCCGGGGACAAGGTCAGGATCGCCGAGTGCCGCCCCATCTCCAAGACCGTCGCGTACGTCGTAGTCGAGAAGGTGGAGTGAATGAAGGGAATTGCCGGAAACCAGACCAGGGGCCTCCAGAACGGCTCCAGGCTCGCGGTCATCGACAACACGGGAGCGAAGGAGATCGAGATCATCACCGTTCCCGGATACCACGGCGTCGCCAGGAGGGTCCCCTCCGCAGGCGTCGGGGACCTCGTCATCGCGTCCGTCAAGAAGGGAACCCCCCAGATGAGGAGGCAGATCGTCTTCGCAGTCATCGTCCGCCAGAGGCGCCCCATGAGGAGGCCCGACGGAACGATCGTCTACTTCGAGGACAACGCCGCCGTCATCACGACCGAGACCGGAGAGACCAAAGGGACCGACATCAAGGGTCCCGTCGCGAGGGAGGCCGCCGAGAGGTGGCCCCGTGTCTCTGCGACAGCAAGCATCATTGTGTGAGGTGTGAGGAATGGCAAGCAGCAAAGCAAGGGTTCAGAGGAAGAACCAGGCCAACGCAACCGCGCACGTCAAGAGGAAGATGCTCTCCGCCCACCTGAGCGCCGAGCTCCGCGCCAAGTACGGAGTCCGCAGTGCCAGGGTCTGCAAGGGCGACACCGTCATCGTCGTCCGCGGGAACGAGGACATCAGAAACATCGAGGGCAAGGTCCTGAACGTGTACACCAAGACCGGCCGTGTGGCCATCGACGGAATCACGATCAACCAGGCCGACGGCACCGCCGCCGAGCGCCCCATCCACGCATCCAACCTCGTGATCACCAAGCTGAACACCGAGGATGCCTGGAGGATGGACGCCCTGTCCAAGAAATCTAAGGAGGCTAGCCAATGAGCGACCACATGAAGAGGCTCGCGGCGCCCAGGACTTGGCCCCTCAAGAGGAAGGCCAACGTCTTCATCGCCAAGCAGAGCGCAGGAGCGCACCCCGTGGAGGGTTCCATGGCCGCCGTCACCGTCCTGAGGGACATGGTCGGCGTCTGCGACACCGCCAGGGAGGCCAAGAGGATCATCGGGAACAGGGAGTTCTTCGTCGACGGAAAGGCCGTCAAGAACCCCAAGATGCCTGTCGGATTCATGGACGTCATCACCGTCCCCAAGATGGGCCTCGCGTACCGCATGCTCATCACCGACAAGGGAAAGCTCGCCCTCGTCCCCATCGACGCCGATGAGGCCGCGTGGGAGCTGTGCAAGATCGAGGATAAGACCGTCGTCAAGGGCGGCAAGTTCCAGCTCAACCTCAGCGGCGGCAGGAACGTCCTCCTCGACAAGAACGACTACAAGTGCGGAGACACCCTGAAGATCGCATTCGAGGGACAGAAGGTCCTCGAGCACTTCCCCATGGGCGAGAACGCCGTCGTCCTCATCAAAGAGGGATCCCACGCCGGATCCATCAAGACCGTGAAGGCCGTCGACGTCGTCAAGGGACCCGCAGCCAACCTCGTCATGTTCACCGATGGGACCGAGACCGTCGCAGACAACTGCTTCGTCATCGGTGCCAGCGCACCCGTGATCAAGCTCCCGGAGGCTTCCGAATGAGCGATGTCATGAGGCAGGTCGGTGTCGACAAGGTCGTCATCAACATCGGTGTCGGCGAGGCCGGCGAGAGGCTCGTCAAGGCGGAGAAGGTCCTCGAGATGGTCACTGGGCAGAAGCCCGTCGAGACGATCTCCAAGACCGTCAACAGGGACCTCGGAATCAGGGTGGGCATGCCCCTCGGATGCAAGGTCACCCTCCGCGGAGAGGCCGCCGAGGAGTTCGTCAGGAAGGCCCTCTCCATCAGGGAGATGCGCGTTCCCGAGTACTCCTTCGACAAGGAGGGCAACATGTCCTTCGGTATCTCCGACTACACCGACTTCGAGGGGATGAAATACGACCCCGAGATCGGAATCTTCGGAATGGATATCAGCGTCGTCCTGAAGAGGCCCGGAAAGAGGGTCGCCCTTAGGCCCCTCCTCAGGAGGAGGATCCCGAAGAGCCACCGCGTTGACCGCGCAGAGGCCATCCAGTTCATGAAAGACAAGTTTGAGGTCCAGGTGGTCGAATGAAGCCCAAGAAGCAGTTCGGAAGATCCGTCGGCTGCACCCGCTGCGGACGCAGGAGGGGAATCATCAGGAAGTACGGCATGCACCTTTGCCGCCAGTGCTTCAGGGACATGGCCCCCGAGCTGGGATTCAAGAAGTATTCGTGAGGTGTTCCAGATGCAGAGCGATCCACTCAACGACGCAATGTGCGTCATCAAAAACGCTGCACTCAACGGAAAGTCCGAGTGCATGATACAGCCCTCGTCAAAGCTGATCGGTCGCGTACTCAAGGTCATGCAGGACCGCGGATACGTCACCCAGTTCGAGTACATCGAGGATGGCAAGGCCGGAAAGTTCCGTGTCATGCTCGATGGAGCCATAAACAACTGCGGCGTGATCAAGCCCAGGTACTCCGTCAAACTGACGGACGTCGAGAGGTTCGAGGCCAGGTTCCTGCCTGCCCAGGACTTCGGACTCCTGATCATGTCAACAACCGCTGGAGTTATCACCCAGGACCGCGCCAAAGAGCTCGGTATCGGGGGAAAGCTCCTCGCTTACGTGTACTGAGGAATAAGAATGACAATCGCAGGGAAAATCGAAAGCACCATCGCTATACCCGGCGGCGTGACAGTCAACCTGGACGGAAACGTCCTGATCGTCAAGGGCCCCAAGGGAGAACTTAGCAGAAACTTCGCGCACCCTGGAATCGACATGGCCGTCACCGCCGAGGAAGTCAGCGTCAGCTGCGAGTACCCGAGGATCAAGGACAAGGCCATGGTCGGAACCTATGTCGCGCATGTTAGGAACATGATCCACGGCGTGACCGAGGGTTACACCTACCACCTCAAGATCGTATTCTCCCACTTCCCCATGAAAGTGGCCGTGAAGGGAGACCGCGTCGAGATCGACAACTACATGGGAGGCCACGCTCCCCGCTTCGCGAACATCGTCAAGGGCTGCACCGTCAAGATCAGCGGCCAGGACGTCACCGTGGAGGGCATCGACATCGAGGCCTGCGGACAGACCGCAGCCAACCTCGAGAAGGCCACATCCAGGCTCGGTTTCGACAAGAGAACGTTCCAGGACGGAATCTACATCGTCCAGAAGTCCCACAAGGTGAAAGAATGACAGTCAAGAACCTCACCGACCTGAAGGGTCTCGCCGACAAGAACGTCGATGAGCTCAAGGGCATCGGCATCAACAACGTGGCCGAGCTCAAGGAGGCCCTGAACGATGACGAGAAGCTCAAGACCGTCATCAAGACCTGCTCCGGCATCGGACCGAAGACGGTCAACGCATGGAAGGTTGCTCTCGAGGGAGCCGACGAGGCACCCAAGGCCGAGGAGAAGACCGAGGTCGTCGAGACCACCGAGGGCGCATACGTCGTCAAGCTCAAGCCCGAGCTCAGCGACTGCACCGCGGACGCACTCGCCAAGAGGGCCATGATCTCCGGAAGGAGGCCCGCCTTCAAGAGGCAGGAGTGGTTCAGATACTCCAAGCTCGGCGAGAACTGGAGGAAGCCCAAGGGAATCCACTCGAAGATGAAGAGGGGCCTCAAGAGGCGCCCGCCCATGGTCGAGATCGGATACCGCGGACCCGCAGAGGTCAGGGGACTCCACCCGTCCGGATTCGAGGAGGTCCTCGTCTACAACGTCGAGGGTCTCGAGAACATCGATCCCAAGAAGCAGGCGGTCCGTGTAGGCGGAACCGTCGGAACGAAGAAGAGGATCGCCATCGAGGACAGGGCCGACGAGCTCGGTATCAGGGTCCTCAACAGGATGGTGTGAGCATGGCCGATCTTAGCAATCAGAGAAGGATGGCCGCAGAGGTCCTCAAGTGCGGGCAGAACAGGGTCTGGATGAATCCCGACCGCCTCGACGAGGTCGAGGACTGCATCACCCGCGCCGACATCCGCACCGCCATCGCATCCGGCCTGATCAAGGCGAAGCCGAAGAACGGCACGTCCAAGGCCAGGATAAGGTACGTCGCCGGCCAGAAGGCCAGCGGAAAGAGGAAGGGACCCGGATCCAGGAAGGGAACCGCCAATGCCCGCGTCCGCGACAAGGAGCGCTGGATGGCCACCATCAGGCCCATCCGCGACGAGCTGAAGACCCTCAGGGCCGACGGCAAGATCACCCCCGCAGTCTACAGGATGTACTACAGGAAGGCCAAGGGAGGCATATTCAAGTCCCGCAGGCACCTGAAGCAGCACATGATCGCGGCAGGTCACCTCAAGGAGGAGGAGAACTGATGGCAACAGGTCCTAGATACAACGTAGCGTTCCGCAGGAGGAGAGAGGAGCGCACCGACTACTACGCCCGCAAGAGACTGCTCTCGAGCCACGAGGCAAGGGCCGTAGTCAGGAGGTCCAACAAGAACGTCACCATCCAGTTCGGAGAGTTCGGGATGGAGGGCGACAAGATCCTCGCCGCAGCCAGCACCAGAGAGCTGGCCGGCATGGGCTGGACCCGCTCCTGCTCGTCGATCCCCGCAGCGTACCTCGTCGGGTACCTCGCAGGCAAGAGGGCCCTGAAGGCCGGAATCGAGTACGCAGTGCTCGACATCGGCATGCAGAAGGTCCAGCACGGCGGCGTGCTCTTCGCGACCGTCGCCGGAATGTGCGATGCCGGACTCGAGGTCCCCCACGGAGACGAGGTCCTCCCCGATGAGGACAGGCTCCTGGGCAAGCACATCGATGAAGGAATCGAGGCTGAGATCAACAGCCTCAAAGAGAAGATGGAGGCTGAGTAAAATGGCAGACTGGGTTCCCAAGACAAGGCTGGGACAGATGGTCCTCAACGGTGAGATCACCACCATGAGCGACGCCCTGGCCACCAAGCTGCCCCTGCGCGAGCCCGAGATCGTGGACATCCTCCTCCCGGACCTGAAGGACGAGGTCATCGACCTCAACATGGTCCAGAGGATGACCGACTCCGGAAGGAGGGTCAGGTTCGCGGTCACCTGTATCGTCGGAAACGGCGACGGGTTCATCGGAATCGGCAGGGCCAAAGGCAAGGAAGTCGGACCTTCCATCAAGAAGGCCATCGACAACGCCAAGCTGAACATGATCGAGATCAAGAGGGGATGCGGCTCCTGGCAGTGCGGATGCGGACAGGCTCACAGCCTGCCCTTCGAGGTAGTCGGAACCACCGGTTCCGTCACCGTCTCGCTCAAGCCCGCACCCAGGGGAGTGTCCCTGGCCGTCGGAGACGTCGCAAAGAGCCTCCTGACCCTGGCCGGCGTCAACGACGCGTGGGGCTTCGCAAGGGGCAACACCAAGACCAAGGTCAACTACGCCATGGCGACCTTCGATGCCCTGAGGATGACCTCCCGCATGAGGGTCACCGACGAGCAGGCCAAGACTCTGAACATCGTCTCCGGCCCGACCGGCGTCAACTACGCCGAGTCCGAGCAGCAGCAGGAGGAGTGAAGATGGCATACGTTGTCATCCGCGTCCGCGGTATCCCCGACGTCAACAGGGACATCGCCCACACCATGGACCTCCTGGGTCTCAACAGAGTCAACCACGCCGTGGTCGTCCCCGAGACCGATTCCATCAAGGGAATGCTGCAGAAGGCCAAGGACTACGTCACCTGGGGAGAGGTCGATCAGGAGACCCTCGCCGCGATGATCCGCGCACGCGGACGCGTCGCCGGCGACGACTCCGTCACCGATGACTACCTCAAGGAGAGGTCCGAGTTCGCCACCGTCGAAGACATGGCCAAGGCGATCATCGAGAACGACTACAGGATGAAGGACGTCGACGGCGCAAAGCCTGTCTTCCGCCTGCACCCCCCCGTCAAGGGATACGAGGGCAACAAGCGCTCGTTCCAGAACGGCGGTGCCCTCGGATACAGGGGAGCGAAGATCAACGACCTCATCAACAGGATGCTGTGAGGTGCGAGAAATGCCTAGCAGAACCAAGAAGTTCAGGGGTTACAGGACCCACGGACGCGGAAAGAAATCCGGCCGTGGAGCAGGAATCATCGGCGGTCACGGACAGGCCGGACTGGGCAAGACCGGTAAGATCGGTATGCTCAAGTTCGACCGCGACCACTACGGTCGCCACGGATTCAAGAGACCCCAGTGCATGGTGCAGGCCAACCGCACCATCAACGTCGGCGAGCTGTCGGAGCAGATCGAGAGGTTCGTCTCGATGGGCTTCGCCAAGAAGGACGGGGAGGCCTACACGGTCAACCTGTCCGATGCCGGCATCGACAAGCTTCTGGGCAACGGGAGCATCGGCTTCGCCGTGAACGTCACGGTGGCCGAGGCCTCCGAGAAGGCCCGCGAGAAGATCGCGGAAGCCGGCGGATCCGTTGCTGAAGCGGCGGCCGCAGAGTGAGATAACTGTCGGGAGTGTAGATAGGGATGGAAGAGACACCTAGCCTGTTGTACAAGGTAAAGCCCTTGAGCGACAGGCTGCCCTCCGTCAAACGTCCTGAAGGCCACGTGCATTTCAGGACTAAGATGATGTGGGTCATCATCATATTGGTCCTCTACTTCGTGATGACCAATGTGTACCTGTATGGCTTGGACGAAGCCAAGTCGCTGGACATATTCGCTCAGTATAGGACCATTATGGCAGGAGCTTCCGGTTCCATACTGCAACTCGGCATAGGGCCGATCGTCACTGCATCAATCATAATGCAGCTGTTCGTCGGTGCGAAGATCATCAAACTCGACCTGACGAAGCGCGAGGACAAGGCCTGCTACCAGTCCGTCCTCAAGCTCCTCGTCATCGTCATGATCCTGTTCGAGTCGGCGCCCCAGGTATTCGGATACCTGGTGCCCTCCTCGGGCGCTGAGGACCTCCTGGGTTCCGCGGGGGCCAAGCTGCTGATCATCCTGCAGCTCTTCGCGGGATCCTACATCCTCTTCATGATGGACGAGGTCGTATCCAAATGGGGAATCGGGAGCGGAATATCGCTCTTCATCGCCGCCGGTGTAGCCCAGGCTCTCTTCACGGGAGCGCTCAACTGGAACGCCGTCGACATGAACTCCGCGATGAGCCTCTCCAATCCTCCCGCGGGTACGATCCCGATGGCGCTGTACTACGTGTTCAACGCTACTCCGGAGCAGTGGGCCGCAGGAGGTTACGAGCAGGTGTTCCTGAACAATGCGAATCCTATGATCGCATTGGTCGGAACCATCGTGATCTTCTTCGTGGTCGCATACCTGGAGTCGTCACGTATCGAGCTCCCCCTGTCCCACGGCAACGCCAGGGGCGCCAGGGGACGCTATCCGATCAAGCTGATGTACGCGAGCAACATCCCGGTCATCCTGATGTCCTCCCTGCTGGCTATCGTGAGCATGGTGGCCCTGCTGTTCTACAGCAACGGCTTCCTCAGCAGCATCCCCCTCCTCGGAGGCAACGCCGCTCTGGGCTACTTCGAGGAAGGATCCACGACCGCAGCAGGCGGATTGGCATGGTACCTGTCGGCCCCCACGGGACTGAACACATGGCTCATGCCCATCCTGGACCCGACTCAGTACGGCAACGGGCACAATGCGGTGCAGAACCTTGCGCACATGGCCATCTACTTCTCGGTGATGGTCATGGGATCGATCATGTTCGCGAAGTTCTGGGTCGAGACCACGAATCTCGGTCCGGAATCAGTGGCCAACCAGATCCAGCGCAGCGGTATGCAGATCCCCGGATTCAGGCGCGACCCCCGTGTCCTCAAGAGGGTGCTGGAGAGGTACATCCCCACCATCACCATCCTCTCGGGAGCCATGGTCGGAGCCCTGGCAGCCTGTGCGGATATGATCGGAACCACCGGTAACGCCAGCGGAACAGGAGTTCTGCTGACGGTAGGAATCGTCATCCACCTGTACGAGGCCATCGGCCGCGAGCAGATGATGGAGATGAACCCGGTGATGCGCGGATTCTTCGGTAGCGGAGAGTGAGCAGGTGCCGAACCCCGGAAGTCCTCAGAGCATGCAGCAGGTCCAGCAGCAGGCCCCGCCGATGTCGTCCAAGACGATGATCGGCATGATGATGGTCCTGATGATCATGATGGTCGTCATGATGTTCAGGGCCCAGATTGGGCAGGCCCTGGACGTCGTGTTCAACGTCATCGCATTCGACGGCAAGTATCCGGTCCTGACGCTGGTGATCGCAGGTCTCATCATGATCACCGTGAGCACCATCGTCAGGAGCCTGATGACCGACCCGATCAAGATGGCGAGGAACCAGCAGATTCAGAGCGACTTCAACAAGGAGTTCCGCCAGGCCAGGATCGAGAACAACCTGTTCAAGATGAAGAAGCTCCAGGAGATGCAGCCCCAGATCATGGCGATGTCCATGGAGGCGAGCACCCAGCAGATGAAGACCATGCCCATAACCATGATCTTCCTGCTGCCGATGTACGCCTGGGTCTGGTACTTCCTGCTGGTTGGGGACTTCCAGGGGGTCACGGGCCAGTACTTCGACGCGGAGAACATCCCGTTGGTGAACATCCCGTGGTCCCAGGGCTACGACCTGAACACGTACCTGCTCGGGTTCATGCCCTCATGGATCGTCATCTACACCATGGTGAGCCTGCCCATCGGGCAGATCGAGAACAGGTTGATCAGATACATCTTCCTGAAGAAGAACCTCAGGGAGCTGGATCTCGCGGTCAAGAAGGCTGAGATCGAATGAGGATAACCATCAGCGGTCCCCCCGGATCCGGGAAGACGACCGCCTGCGCCAAGCTCTCCGAGACGCTCGGACTGGAGGCCGTGGTCTTCGGAAGGATCTTCCGGGAGCTGGCCGCAGAGAAACACCTTACCCTATCCCAGCTCGGCGAAATCGCCGAGCAGGATCCGGCCATCGACAACATGATCGACGGCAGGATCCTCCAGATGGCGAGGACCCACGAGGACCTGATCCTCGAGTCCCGCCTCTCGGCTTACATGCTCACGAGGAACGGTATCGATGCGTTCAAGATCCACATCGACGCCAGCCCCGAGGTCCGTATGAAGAGGGTCGGTCTGCGCGAAGGGGAGACCCTGGAGCAGGCCACCGCAGCCACGCTCGACAGGCAGAGGTCCGAAGCCAAGCGCTACAAGCAGTGGTACGACATCGACATCAACGACCTGAGCGTGTACGATCTGATCCTCAATACGGACAACATGACTCCCGATGAGGTTCTCGAAACCATCCTGGAGGGCGTGCATGCCCGCTATGGTAGTTAAGGATCCGGACGCGATCCCCGACAAATGGGGCAAGCGGCCGTCCGACCGCACCGTGGGGGAGCTCCTCCGCGGCGGGGTCATCATCCTCGACAAGCCCTCCGGTCCCACATCCCACCAGGCCACCGCCTGGGCCCGCGATGCGCTCCACATGGAGAAGGCCGGACACGGCGGAACGCTCGATCCCTACGTCAGCGGGGTGCTCCCTGTTACCTTGGGAAAGGCTGTACGCCTCACAGATGTGGTCCTGTCCTCGGACAAGGAGTACATCTGTCTGATGAAGCTCCATGCCGACCGTCCCGAGGCGAGGATCAGAGAGGTCCTCTCCCGCTTCGTCGGAAGGATCTACCAGCTCCCTCCTGTGCGCTCGGCTGTCAAGAGGCAGCTGAGGATCAGGAGGATAAGGGAGCTCGAGGTGCTGCAGATCTCCGGCCGCGACGTCCTGTTCCGGGTCGAATGCGATGCGGGGACCTATGTCCGCACGCTATGCGTGGATGTCGGCGACGTCCTGGGTTGCGGAGCCAGCATGACCGAGCTCAGGCGCACCCGTTCCGGACGCATGACCGAGGATCGCGCCCACACGCTGCAGGGGATCCGCGATGCGTATGTGTTCTGGCAGCAGTACGGCCATGGCGAATACCTCCGCGACATGATCATCCCTCTGGAGGCCCTTGTCGAACCGCTTCCGAAGGTCGTGGTCAAGGCCACCGCGGTGGATGCGATATGCCACGGAGCCAGTCTGGCGGTCAAAGGCGTCCATATGCTCGATCAGGACATCAGGAAGAACGCCCTCGTGGCGATGATGACCGCACGCGGCGAATTGATCGGTCTGGGAAGGATGGCGATGTCCACCGACAAGGTCATGGCGGCCAAGGCAGGTGTCGCGGTCGAGACCAAGAGGGTCATCATGGATCGCGGCCATTATCCGAGGATGTGGCGCTACTCCACCGATTTGGATACGGATCCGGAACCGGAGTTCGTCTTCTGAGCGGATATGATTATTACTGCCACGCCCTTACGAGGGTCGGAGTGCGGTGTCTTGTTCGGTAGGAGGGAGCAGGTCTACGGTCCGGAAACGGTCTCTGTCGGTGATTTCGATATAACGGTCGACGGTTGCTATCGCAATGTCGTCACCATTCCTCTCGACGTGAGGCCCCACCGCATGCTCAGGGTGAGCGTGAAGTCCGATCATCCCGTCGATGTAGTCGTGGCGCGGGAGGATCATTCCGCCGCAGGCCACAAGGACGGCGTCATGGAGGCCACGCTCGGCCCTTTCGATACAGGCAAGCACAAGAGCATGGGGATATTCCTCGGCGTGTACAAGGGCGACAAGGCCAAGGTGACCGTCGAGGCATGGACCGACAAGGAGTGAACATGTCCGACTACATGGCCCGGGATTCCGACAAGCAGCGCGGCCTGCTCTTCCTGGCACTGTTCATCGCCACCGCCGTTGCGGCTCTGGCGCTGCCTCATCTCACCGATATCTCGCTCTACGAGGCGTCCGCCCTTCTGGCGGTCCCCTTCATCGTCCTCGGTGTCCTGGATATGGCCGTGGCCCGGAGATGGCTGCCGCTGGTGTCCTGCCTGGTCATCCCCGCGGTTCTGTATCTCGTATCCTGGGAGTTCTCATTCGCCGCGCTGGCACTGCTGTGCGGTTCCACAGGCGTGGCCGCATCCACGGAGCTCATACACAGGTTCCTCATCCTCAGGCTGCTCGGCTTCGCGGAGCACTGCAATGCGGGTCCCGAGCGCGGATTGGCGGACATGTCGGTGTCGTTCTTCTTCGGGATACCCAAGGACTACGACGCGAGGAACATGATGATCAACGGCACGATCCGCAGGGAGAAGGTCCCCTGGGACATCATGGCGAAGTCCTTCGCTCCGGCATTCCTGCTCTTGGTCCTGCTGTGGATGTACATCTCCGCAAGCACAGGCATCCGCTCGGATATCGGAAAAGGGGCGCTGCTGATCATCTCCGCCTCGCTCTACATCGCGGCGGTCTCAGCGCCGTGGGCGATACTCGCCGTCACCGATGCCCGCATCGAGGTCTCTAGATCCACCTTCCGTCTGTTCGACGGCTTCTTCAGCACGATGAAGCACATGGCGGTGCCTCTGCTGCTCGGGCTGATCATAGTGGTGATCGCCTCGGACCCCGGCTGGGATGCATTCAAGCTGGCTGCAGCCAGTCTGGTGTTCTGCGCCGTGGTCGAGCTGATGGCGATGATGAAATTCAGCAACCATGCCGAGACGGAGGTCGTGTCCGACCTCTACCAGGCATGGACCGACACCCATCCCGTCGATTTCTATTCGGGATTCGACGGAAGGAACGGGAAGCATCCGCTGGACGACGGTGTTCCGGGAACCCCGAGGCGTCCTGCGGACTCCTGCTTCCCGCCTCAGAAGTAACGATCCTCGCGGTTCATGTTCTGGTTGGCCCTTCCGGGCTTGTCCAGGGACTGGAAGATGGGTTTGAAGACCTCGCCCGAGGACATGCCGGGGGTCTTGTTCATCCCGATGATCTCGGGCTCCTCCCAGTTGGTGATTATCACTTGGTACTTCTGGCGGATCCCCTCGACCTCCACGCACGGGACGGTCTCGACGGTCCTCTTGAGGATCTCCAGGGATGCGTCCGCCAGGGTCTGGATCCGCTCGGGGGTGACATCCTTCGGAACACGGATGAAGAACGTGTGCTCTTCGGTGGTGCCGTTCAGCAGGTACGTGACCTCGGACTTCTCGAGGATCCCCTTGAACAGCTTCTCCTTCTCGTCGTCGCCGGAGAGCTCCAGCATGCGCTTCTTGAAAACGGCCGGGATGTCGATGTACAGGGCATCTCTCCCGAGGATCTTGAACATGCCCCGCTAATCCGCGACGACCTAGTAATATCCATCGCCCAGCCTGTTCGCATACCAATAATTAAAACGCATGCGCGTATCCGCGACTAGGTAACAGCCATGCCGGAGGACTTCAAGGTAACACCGTGGGAGGTCACGGGGGACATAGATTACGACCTGCTCATGAAGCAGTTCGGTACTACCCCCATAGACGACGCTCTTCTAGAGAGGATGTCCAAGTACGGCCCGCTCCACCCCATGCTGAGGCGCGGGATCTTCTACACCCACAGGGATCTGGCTTGGCTGCTCAACGAGTACGACAAGGGGAACAACTTCACCCTGTACACCGGCAGGGGGCCCTCCGGGAACACCCACCTCGGACACCTGATGCCCTGGATCTTCAACAAATGGGTCCAGGACACGTTCAAGTGCGACATGCTCTTCCAGATGACGGACGACGAGAAGTTCCTGTTCAAGGACCTGTCCCTGGAGGAGACCGGGAGGATGGCCTACGAGAACGCCCTGGATTTCGTGGCTCTGGGATTCGATCCGAAGAGGACGAAGATCATCGTGGACACGAAGAACGTGCGCAGGATGTACCCCATCGCCCTGGAGGTGGCCAAGAGGACCACGTTCTCCACCGCGAAGGCCGTGTTCGGATTCGACAACTCCACGAACATCGGGTCGATATTCTACACGACCATGCAGTCGGTGCCCGCATTCCTCCCCACGGTCGATGCGGGAAGGCAGGTCCCCGTCCTAATCCCCTGCGGGATCGACCAGGATCCCCACTTCAGGGTGACGAGGGATGCGGCCCCCCATCTGGGATATCCCAAGCCCTCGCTCGTGTTCTGCAAGATGTTCCCCGCTCTCAGCGGAGCGGACAAGATGTCGTCGTCGGACGAGAACGCGACGATCTACACGACCGATTCTCCCAAGGCCGTCAAGAAGAAGGTCGGAAGGGCCTTCACCGGCGGAAGGGTCTCGGTCGAGGAGCAGCGCCAGATGGGAGGGAATCCCGAGGTCTGTGCGGTGTTCAAGTACAATTTCTACCTCTTCGAGAAGGACGACGAGAAGCTGAACGAGCTCGCCGACAAGTGCAGGAAGGGGGAGATCCTCTGCGGAGAGTGCAAGATGTGCCTCACCGAGAGGATCAACGTGTTCCTCGAGGAGCATCAGGACCGCCGCGAGAAGGCGAAGGACATCGTCGGGGATATGACCTACGACGGATTCGAATGGTGATTATCATGGACAAAGCAATGCTTGATGGATTGAGCCACAACGAGAAGAGGCTGCTCCTGGCCCTGGCCGAGAGGGGAGGGGCCTCCTCCTCCGCGGACCTGGTCTCCGACGGGGCGTTCTCCGTCGAGGTCGAGGCGATGAGCGCCGCATCATGGCTGGAGTCCAAGGGTCTGGCCGAGATCTCGGAGAAGATAGAGAGGTTCTACGCGCTCTCCGACGACTCCGTCGTGAAGAACGGACTTCCCGAGAGGATCGCCATCGAGACGATCCACGCCCACGGCGACAGCATGCCCATGAAGGACATGGAGGCCGAGATGCCAGAGGGCATGGGCAAGGTCGCCGTCGGATGGCTCAAGCGCAAGAAGCTGGCCGACATCAAGGATGTCGACGGCGTCAAGACGATGGTCCTGACGGACGTAGGGAAGGACATGCTCGGAAGGAGGATGCCCGACGAGGACCTCCTGGCCAGGATGGCCGAGGCGCCCGTCCCCGAGGAGGAGGCCGATAAGGCTCTCATCAAGGACCTCAAGGGCCGTCAGGGGATGATCGCCGAGAGGATCGTCGCCGAGAGGAGCGTAGCTCTCACCCAGGAGGGGAAGGAGGCCGCGGCCTCCGGCATCGAGCTCAAGCCGCAGATCACCGACATCACCGACCGCATCATCCAGAACGGCGAGTGGAAGGATGCAGAGTTCAGGAGGTACGACATCCAGACCTTCGCCCCCACCGTCTACCCCGCCAAGAAGCACATGCTCTCCAGGCTCGGGGCGCAGGTCCGCAGGCTGTTCACCGACATGGGATTCACCGAGATGAAGTCCGAATACGTCCAGCCCGCCTTCTGGAACCTCGATGTGCTGTTCACCCCCCAGGACCACCCGGCCAGGGACCTGCAGGACACGTTCTACCTGGAGCACCCCTCCTCGATCCACATCGACGACGAGGATCTCGTCGCGACCGTCAGGGACATCCACATGAACGGCGGCGACACAGGCTCCACCGGATGGGGCGGCGAATGGTCCAGGGAGAAGGCCGAGATGGCCCTGCTCAGGACGCACAGCACCGTCAGCAGCATCAAGTACATCGCGGAGCACCCGGACGCGCCCAGGAAGGCGTTCTCCATCTCCCGCATCTTCAGGAACGAGTCCATCGACGCCACCCACCTCCCTGAGTTCACCCAGATCGAGGGCATAGTCATCGACGAGAACGGGGATTTCGACATGCTGATCTCCATGATCAGGGAGTTCTACTCCCGCATGGGATTCGATCAGATCCGTATCAGGCCCGCCTACTTCCCCTACACCGAGCCCTCGCTGGAGCTGGAGGTGTTCTTCAACGGCAAGTGGATGGAGCTGGGCGGAGCGGGCATCTTCAGACCGGAGGTCGTGGCGCCGTTCGGAGTCAAGGAGCCCGTCCTCGCATGGGGATTCGGCTACGAGAGACTGGCCATGCTCAAGTGGGACATCAAGGACATCAGGGACCTGTACATCTCCGATATCGACCATCTCAGGTCCAACAGGGTGCTCTGATCGGAATCTCGTCAGGGGATCCTTCTTCCAATACGGGGCGATGCTCAGGAGCTCGTCGGCCCTCTCGTGGTCGCCGAGCCCTCTGAGCGCCTCGGAGCTCGCGGCGAGGAGCTCGTCCATGCGGAAGGCGCAATGCGTCCTCCTCATCTCGCCCTCCCATCTTCTCAGATACGTCATCGCCTCTCCGAACCGTCCGTTGGCGGTCATGCACATCCCCAATGCGGCGGCTGTGTCGATGTCTCCGACATAGGAGTCCAACGCCAGATCCAGGGCCATGGCGTTCTTGCCCTCGGCGAGGAGTATCTCTGAGATCAGGGCCCCGCAGGATGGGTTGGAGCCGTCCACCGATTCCGCCTCGGCCTTGGCTACCGACAGCTCCCCCAGTCTGAGGCTCATACGGGCGGCGGTTAGGCGGAGGCAGCAGTCATCGCATTCGCGGGACAGCTTGTCGATTATGTCCTGGGACTCCTTGTCCGGGAAGTCCATGAACATGAACCTCTGGGAGTGGGCGAGCTTGATCGCCTCGTGTCTCCGGTTCGAGCGGAAGAGATGATACAATCTCTCCTTCGGATCGCAGTTCCTCTCGGCGCACCAGTCCGCCGCCTTGCTGTGCCATTCCCTCAGGGTGTCGGTGTCCGCCCTCTGGGTGAACCACGCCTTCGTCTCCGGCTTAATGCTCAGGCGGCCTCTGTCATCGAACGGCAGGAGGCCGGGGATGTCCGAATCGAAGTCCTTGCGGGAGACGGGACACCTGAGGACGATGAAGCTCCCGATGAGGTCCCTCTCCTTCTTCGGAAGGGACCACAGCGTCGCGGAGCAGCAGTAGTTGATGTTCTGGGGCATCGCAGCGTCCAGATTCTCCTTCGGTATCGTCCCGTCCAGGATCTTCCGGCAATGGTCGCATCCGAGAGGCGTGATGAAGTACACCTTGCGGGTGTTCTTCTCGCTGCCCTTGACGCGTCCCTTCCGGCAGACCACGCGGCCGTCCTCCACGAGGTTCGATACGAGTATGGATGCGTGGGACCGGGATATGCCGAGGGCTTCCGCGATGCCGTTCTGCGTGAGTTCGTTGGGGATGACGAAATCCTCAGTCTCCGATATGTGCCGGTAGCGGTACAGATGGAGGAGGACCTTCTCGGGAAGGGTCAGCTTGCTCATGGATGGCGTTCGCGGTATCGGGATTTAAGCAGGGCGGACGAGTTTACGATGGTTCAAATTTAGACCACTTTTTCCGAAGATTGTAAACGTCGGAGGGGGATGGGGGCGGCATGTCCAGGCTATTGGTCTGCAGCGAGGTCGATCTCCCGTCCGTCAACATGAGGGCGGCGCTCCTCCGGATGCGCGAGTGGGAGGATATGGGCGAGGCCGACGGAGCCTCTTATATCTCGAGCGGGGACGACGTCATGATGAGCATCCCCGACATGCACATCTACCGCGAGGACCTGGACAAGGAGGCCGAGGCCTTCGGCGTGAAGGTGGATTCCGTCGTTGTCATGTCGAAGCATTCGGCCAAGAGCGGACGTCCCGCGCTCACGGTCCACCCTATCGGGAACTACCATCATGCGGACTTCGGAGGAAGGTCGGAGACGCTCGTCGAAGCGTCCCCGTACGCGATGACCGATGCGCTCAGGGCCATCGCATCCCGCTCGGAGGATCCCGCGGTGCAGGTGTGCTTCGAGGTCACCCATCACGGTCCGTATCTGGAGAAGCCCACGTTCTACATCGAGATCGGAAGCGATGAATCCCATTGGGGGGATCTGCCTTCGGCGGAGATACTGGCACATGTCATCTCGGAGGCGGAGCCCACCGATGGGTGCCGCCCTCTCGTCGGTATCGGAGGAGGGCATTACGCCCCCCGGTTCACCGAGGCGGTGCTCCAGAGCAGGGTGGCCTTCGGCCACATGATTCCAAACTATCAATTGGAGAACAGCGACGACGAGGACATAGCCAGGATGATAACGGATGCATGCAGGGCGACCGGAACGGACTCCGTGTACATCCATAGGAAATCGATGAAGGGCCCGGAGGAGCACAGGATCGCCGAGATCGCGCGCTCCTCGGGATTCGAAACGGTGAAGTCGAAGGACTTCGAGCCGCTTCAGTGAGAATCGACGAAGGTTCCGTCGAAGGGCTCTCCGAGGATCGCCTTGCGGAGCTCCTCGAGGTTCCTCCCGTCGACCATCGAGATGTCGATCCTGCACTCCTGGGCTATCTTGACGCCCAGGGGGTCGAAGACGCTCGACTTGGACGCATCATGCTCCTTGTAGACGATCTCTCCGAGTCTGGCTATGGTCATCCTCTCGATCTTCTCCGCATCGGGGTTGGTGCGGGGGTCGGCGGTGTAGACCGCATCCACGGCGGTCGCGTTGACGACCCTGTCCGCCTTCATCGCACGGGCGACCATGGTCGAGACCGCATCGGTCGTATGGCCGGGGGTCGTTCCTCCCATGACCACGATCCTTCTGGGAGCTGATGCGGACGCGAGGTCCTCAGCGGTCTCGGGGACCCTCTCGGGCATGTCTCCGAGGGCGAGTCCGAGGAGCTGGGCGTTGAGCCTCGTGGCACCGATGCCCATGATGTCGAGCTGGTAGGTGTCTCCTCCGAGCTCCTTCCCGGTGGAGGCGTAGTAACGGGCGGTCTTGCCGCCTCCGCACACCACGGCGAGCTGCACATCGTCCTTCACGGAGAGGAGCATCTTCGCGAGTCTGGCTATGTAATCGGAATCATTGTTTCCAGGAATCAGCACCGAACCGCCGATCGAGACCACGACTTTATCTATGGGACCACAACCAATATTGTTATTAATCATCCCCACTTGACATAAAAACGTTAGGTGACCCACATGGGAGAAACTAATTCAGAGGACAGGGCCAAGTACGATTTCAAGAAGGACATGCAGGAGATCCAGAACTACAGGGGCAGGGGAACGGAGCTCATCTCCGTCTACGTGCCTGCGACCAAGCAGATCTCCGACGTGATGGCCTATCTCAGGAACGAGCAGTCCCAGGCGTCCAACATCAAGTCCAAGACGACGATGAAGAACGTCCAGAGCGCCATCGATTCCATCGCTGCTCGACTCAAAACGTACAAGGCGCCCCCGTCAAACGGTGTTGTGATCTTCTGCGGCGAGGTCCCCAGAGCGGGCGACCAGACCAAGATGGTCCAGTACGTCATCAACCCGCCCGAGGCCATAACAGCATTCCTGTACAGGTGCGATTCTACATTCTTCACGGAACCGCTCCAGTCGATGCTGCTCGACAAGAAGTGCTACGGACTGATCACCATCGACAGGTCCGAGGCGACCATCGGGATCCTCGCGGGAAGCAGGATCCAGGTGCTGAAGCACTTCGATTCCCTCGTCCCGAGCAAGCACCACCAGGGAGGTCAGTCCTCCGTCCGTTTCGAGAGGCTGATCGAGATCGCGGCGCATGAGTTCTTCAAGAAGGTCGCGGACAACGCCACCGAGCTGTTCCTCAACCGTCCCGAGCTGCTGGGCATCCTCATCGGAGGACCCGGAGCGACAAAGGACTTCTTCGTCAAGGAGGAGTACCTGCACCACGAGCTCAGGAAGAAGGTCGTCAGCCCCCTCGTCGACACGGGTTACACCGACGAGTCCGGGCTCAGGGAGCTCGTCCAGAACTCCCAGAACATCATCAGCGACATGCAGCTGGCTCAGGAGAAGGTGTACATGCAGAGGCTGTTCACCGAGATCAGGAAGGCCGACGGAGGCCTGTCCTGCTACGGAGAGCAGGAGGTCAGGTACGCGCTAGACATGGGTGCCGTAGATATGCTCCTTCTCTCGGACTCCCTTTCCAAGAGGAGGATCACCATCGAGTGCGCCAACGGCCACACCCATGAGATGACCGTCAAGGATGCGGACGAGAGGGTCCTGTGCCCCGACTGCGGTCAGTCGACCACCGTCACCAAGGACGAGGACCTCATCGACGATTTCTTCAACAGGGCGGATGCGTACAACACCCGTCTCCAGCTCATCTCCGGCGATTCGGAGGAGGGCGACATGCTGCTCAAGGCCTTCGGAGGTATAGCGGCGCTTCTCAGATACAAGCCCAATTGAGGCGAATCACAATGTCATTCATCAGAGATATGGAAGAGCAGGTCGGAGCGAAGGTGTCCGAGGCGCTGTCCGCCATGGGCGCCGCCGACCTGCAGTTCACGGTCGAGCCCTCCGCTCTCGAGGGATCCGACCTCTCGGTGCCCTGCTTCACGATGTCCAAGGCGCTGAGGAAGGCGCCCGCCGCCATCGCCGAGGAGCTGGCCGCCGCCATCTCCCCCTCGGGGCTCATCAAGGAGGTCTCCGCCAAGAACGGATACCTGAACTTCACCGCCAACCCCGCACCCATGGTGAAGGAGGTCCTGGAGGACATCATCGCCTGCGGGAAGGACTGCGGAACCATGCCCTCCACCGGGCTGAGGGTCAACGTGGAGCACACCTCCACCAACCCCACCGGGCCCATCCATGTTGGAAGGGCGAGGAACCCCATCATCGGGGACACGCTGGCCAGGTGCCTGAAGAGGTGCGGCCACCAGGTCTCCACCGAGTACTACGTCAACGACGTGGGGAAGCAGGTCGTCATCCTCACCTGGGGGGTCAACAACGTCTCCGACGAGGAGGCCGAGGCGGAGCGCGAGGCCCACGCCAAGGCGGCCGAGAACGAGAAGGAGAGGGACAAGACCGACCACAGGCTCGTCGCCAAGTACCGTGTCGCCAACAGGCGCATGGAGTCCGACCCCGAGGTCCAGGCCGAGATCGCGGACATGCTCCGCAGGTTCGAGGCAGGGGACAAGGAGGTCATCTCGTCCGTCCGCAAGACCGCGGAGGCCATGCTGGGAGGTCTCAAGGAGACCCTCGCGGCGATCAACGTCACCCTCGACACCTACACCTGGGAGTCCAGGTTCATCGAGGACGGGTCCGCCAGGGACGTGGTCGACAGGCTCAACTCCTCGGAGTACGCCGGAAGGACCGACGACGGAGCGTGCTACGTCGATCTGAAGGACTTCGGCATCCAGGGGAAGAACACCAAGTTCACCTTCACCAGGTCCGACGGGACCACCCTGTACACCACCCGCGACCTCGCATACCATCTGGACAAGTTCACCAGGGCCGACCGCGTCATAGACGTGCTCGGAGAGGACCAGAAGCTCGGATCCCAGCAGCTCTGCGCCGCCCTGGAGATCCTCGGCTCCGAGAAGAAGCCCGAGCCCCTGTTCTACGCGTTCGTCTCCCTCCCCGAGGGCAAGATGTCCACCAGGAGGGGTGTCGTCGTCTATCTCGACGATCTCATCGACGAGGCCGTGGAGCACGCCTACCAGGAGATCAAGTCCAGGACCGAGGTCCGCGGATCAGACATGAGCGAGGAGAAGATGAGGGAGATCGCCCGCATCGTCGGTGTCGGAGCGATCAGGTACAATATCGTCCGCGTCCAGCCCGAGAAGCAGTTCGTGTTCAAGTGGAGCGAGGCGCTCAACTTCGACGGCAACTCCGGACCCTATCTCCAGTACGTGCATGCCAGGGCGTGCAGCATGCTGAGGAAGGCCGGCTCCTTCGAGCGTGTGGCCGACCCGTCCCTGCTCGACGACAGGTTCGAGATCAACCTCGTGAAGGTCCTCTCCAGATACGAGGAGGTCCTGAAGCAGGCCGGAGACGGCAAGAGGATCCATCTGCTCCCGGCATACGGACACGATGTGGCCGTCGCGTTCAACCAGTTCTACGCGGCCGTATCCGTCCTGGACGCCGGACCCCGCAGGGATGCGAGGCTCACGCTCGTGGAGTGCGCCAAGACGGTCATGGCCGATGTGCTGGACTGCCTCGGCATGGGCGCTCCCGAGGAGATGTGAGATGGAGTTCCGCAACGTCCGTATCAAGGACATCGAGAATGTCCGCGAGCTCGAGGTGTCGCTGATACGCGAGTACTTCTCCGCGACGCTGGAGAACAAGTGGGAGGATCTGCCCCAGGACTGGAAGGACGGTCTGGGGGCCAGCTCCCCCAGGCACTTCAAGGCCTACCTGGACAGCGGACTGAGTTTCGTAGCCGAGGAGGACGGGGAGATCGTCGGATTCATCTTCGCTCAGATGCTCCATCACATCTGCGACGAGGACAATCTGCTCTGGATAGAGAACATGGGTGTGCACCCGTACTTCAGAAGGAACGAGATCGGTTACCGCCTCCTGAGGGGGTGCGTGCTCAAGGGCCGGGAGATGGGCGCCACAGTGGCGCACAGCATGATCCAGCCCGACAACGCCCCTTCCATTCTTCTGCACAAGAAGATCGGATTCTTCATCGACAGGCGCGACGTCGCCCTGCTGGATCTGAGGGATCCGAAACTCAGACTCCGACGGGGTTCTGCCGGAGTCAGATAAACGACCTTCCTTCTTCAGCGGGCCTTCGGGCCCGCATCATCTCCCGCCATAGCCTCGGATGTTCGCGACCGTCCGTCGGATCCCGGGGGTCATCATGCCATTCGGGGGATGCGACGCAGCACTGCATGCACTGATCTCCTTTATCTTCAGAATGCGAATCATGACCGTCATGTCCTACAGGAGAGACATGGCAGACGTTCCTTCGAGCAGGAAGGACGATGGGAGCGGAAGGCTCAGGTTGATAACCAGGCTTGCGGATATGGAATCGGGGGGAGCAGCTTTGGAGGGAATGCCTGTAGGGGAGGAGGATTTCAGAGAGTTGAGAGATAAGGACCTCTACTTCGTAGACAAGTCCCTGTTCATCGACGAATTGTTGAAATCGACGGCGAAGGTCACTCTCATCACCCGTCCCCGCAGGTTCGGCAAGTCTCTGAACCTCAGCATGCTGGATAGCTACCTCAACATGAGGTATGCTGGCGGATTCGATTATTTCGAGGGTTTGAAGATCTCCGAAAGACGTCCGAACGACTCTGAGAAGAATTCCAATGTCGTCATCAACGTCTCTCTCATGGAGTTGGGCAATGGGACATACACGGCGTTCTTGAAAGGACTCGAGAATCGGATGTTCGAATTGTATTCCGATTTCTACGAATTGCATGATTCGCCGAGATTGGGGACATATCTCAGGATCTACAGAAGGATCTGCGACGGCGATGCTACCGAATACGACCTCAGCACCTGCCTTCGGGACCTCAGCAGGATGCTCGAGCTGCATTATGGGAAAAAGGTCGTAATCCTCATCGATGAGTATGACAACACGATGAATGCGGCTTATGGGAATCCAGAGGAGCACCAGAAGATCGTGGACTTCATGAGGACCTTCCTCAGTACGGCATTGAAAGGCAATCATTCTCTGAGATTCGCAGTCGTCACAGGCGTCATGAAGATCTCCAAGGAGAGCATCTTCTCCGGGTTGAACAATCTGGAGGTGAACGATGTCCTCTCCGACCAGTATGATGAGATGTACGGATTCACCCAGGCTGAAGTGGAGAAGCTGCTGATCGACAACGATCAACCTGACAGGATCTCCGAGGCCAAGGAGTGGTATGACGGATATCGGTTCGGTTCGGTGGATGTCTACAACCCGTGGAGCATCATCAACTATGTGAAGAGGGGGTGCAAGCCGGATGTATATTGGGCGAATACCAGCAGCAACTCGATAATCGAGGAGTTGCTCTGTTATGCCGATCGGGGCAGATGGAATGAGTTGAAGGAGCTATGCGCCGGAGGATCGGTGGCAGTCGGTATTCAGAGCGAGATGGCGTTCTGCGATCTCGGATACACCGACGATGCCATCTATTCCGTCATGGTGGCATCTGGATATCTGAACGCCATCCCGTTGAAGAACGGGTATGCCGTGTCGATACCCAATCGGGAGATGGCTCAGGTCTTCGCCAGGACCATACTCGAGAGGTTCGGACCGAGAACGAGCATGGTTCTGCGCGATCTCATCGATGCGATGATATCCGGCGATGTCGAGCAAGCGAGATCCGATCTCGAGAAGCTGATGGAGACCCTCAGCGTTCGCATGTTGAATGATGAGCACTCCTACCAGGCATTCATCGCAGGTCTGATGGCGACGACCCATGGGATCTACGAGACCCAGGCCGATCATGAAGCGGGCAGCGGTTATCCAGACATCTGTATGAAGGGCATCTCCGGATCCGTACCGAATCTAATCATCGAAGTGAAGCGTCGCAACAAGGGGAATGCCGGCGAGAGCATGGAGGAGCTCGCACAGAGCGCTCTCCGTCAGATACGCGAGAGGAGGTACGCCAGCGGTTTGAAGGGTGAGACGATCCTCTACGGCATCGCATTCGACGGCAAGGTGCCGACCATCGCAATGGATCGGTGCATCGGAACCGATCGATCCGGTCCGACGGACCGTTGATAAGGAAGAGGACCGCGACCGGAGCCGCGGTCGGTTTGATTCACTCTTTCTTCTTCTTGTCAGCCAGGTAGCGCTGCCTCTCTGTTGTAGGGGCGGCCTCCTTGGTCTTCCTCTTCTTGTCGCCCTTTGTCGCCATCTCGGCCTTGCGCTGTTCCTCGAGCTGCTCGAAGGTCATGTCGACCTTCTTCTTGGGCGAGTCGCGGATCTTCAGGTAGACGAACACGGCCACGACGATGATCACGATGATGATCACGACGTAGGTGACCCAGTTGGAGAGGAGGTTCTTGGTGACCTCGACGGTCACGGTCATCGTGTTCTTTTCGAACTGGCTTTCCGGGGCGCACTCGATGGTGAGGGTGTGGGTACCGACGGACTTGAAGTCGCTCATCTTGATGGAGACCTCGGTCTTCTCGCCGGCGGGGATGTTTATTCCGTTCTTGGAGGCAACCTCGCGGTCGCCTTCTTTGACGACGACGTCCATGACGAACGAACCGCCTTTCAGATTGTCGACGCCGAAGGTCAGCGTGCCTCCGTTCATGTTGTCGAACTCGAAGTGGTCCTTCGTCGTGTCGAGGTACGTGATCGCATCCGCGTCCTCTCCGATTGCGGGGACCACGGCCAGGGCGAGCATCGCCAGCACCGCGATCGCCGCGACGTATCCTGTCTTCATTCCAACCGCCTCATGTGACGATCTCGTCCACGCGCTCCTGCTCTATGGCTTCGCGCACCATCTTGGACAGCCTCCTGCCGGACGACATATTGGTCCTCCAGAGGGTGTTGCCGTAGGGGTGTCCGACGGACATGTGGACGTTGGTGCCGCCTCCGATCCTGGGGGCGACGTCGTAGATGTGGAACTTCAGATCCTTGTCGATGCAGGTCTGCAGGCAGAAGGGTCCGATGATCCCGGGGTCGTAGAACTTCTTGGTCGCCGCGACGTACTTCTCGGCGAGCTCGAAGGCCTTGTCCAGGAGGGACTCCCTCATCGTGGCCGAGTTGTGTCCGCAGACGGTGTACTCGGGGATGATGCCGTCCTCCTCCAGCTCCACCTGCTGCTTGGCGGGGAGCCTGACGTATCCGTCGAGGGAGCTCTCGAACCTCCAGTCGACTCCAAGGAGCTCGACCTTCTCGCCCTTCTCCTCGAGGGGGTCGTAGAAGAAGTCGAGGTTGAAGACGGGGCCGATGATGTACTTCTCCATCCTGGCGTGCTGGAGGAAGTCCGGCTCCAGGACGTCCTGGGCGATGAGCTCCTCCGACTTCTGCACGAACTGGTCGTAGTCCTTGGCGGTGAAGAATCCCCTCTCGAGCTTCTTGACCTTGTGGTGGACCTTGATGATGGTGAGCCCGTCGATATCCTCGGGCTTCTCGACCTTCCGAGGGAAGGGCATCCCTGCCTGCTCGAGCAGCCAGTAGTAGTCCCTCTCCTCTCCCCTCTCCTCGGAGCGGAGCAGGTTCCTGCTTCCGACCAGGGGGACGGCGAAGTCGTCCTCGACCGCGTCGATGGGGTTGTAGGATGTGAAGGACCTGTTCGGAACGAAGAGTGCGTTCCTGGACATGATGTCCTGCTGGACCTCAGGCCTCATTATGTCGCCGAACCTGTCGAGCATGATGGTGTCGTCGACCACGCCGCGCCTGAGGTTCCCGTCCGAGTCCCTCTGGGCACGGAAGTACCTTGAGAATGCCGCATCCCTGCCCTTCTGGCAGACGGCGACCGTCCTGAAACCCTCCGTTACCGCGCCCTCGCAGGTGTCCAGCGCGGAGTGGGAAGCCAGGACCCCGATCTTGGCATCGTCGAGATTGTATTTCTCGAGGTTGCCGAGAACAACGTCTCTGCTGATCATGATAAGCCTCTGGCGACGGATAGTTGGTGCGGGTATTTATGCGTGTCAACGATCCTGAGGTGGTTTCGTGGAACAGGGGAGAGGGGTGATCTCCTATCGAAGATTTAGATGGGAACGTATTAGACGGATCGGATCACCAACATTCATGTTCGATCCAGGCCAGATGTCCTTCCCCACCATGATCCGATTCATGCGAAGGTGCCTTATCACATCGGCCGTATCTGCGCCATCGAGTATCCAGAATCCATGTAGTGCCAGATGCATAATATCCTGGCGGTTAGGCGTCTAATGGTCAGTTTTGATACACTTTCAATATTCAATTCTCTATATATACTGGTTCGACATCCAGCTATTGGATATATTATCCAATGTGATATTCATGGATAGGAAAATCGCACTTGCGATAATCGCGGTCGCGGTCGTTGTCATCGCGGCAGCAGCCGTTCTACTCGCTGGGAACAGCGATGAAAAAGACGGGATCGAATCTTCGGACATCCCAAGCGGAAAGGACACCCGTCTGACCATTCTCGGAAATGCAGACTTGGATGACGATCTGGACGATCATGATGTAAGAATGATTGAAGCCGTGATCGAGAACGAGGGTACCGTCGGTCAGTATCCTTATGCGGATGCCAACAACGACGGGGTCATCGACGCTCAGGATGTCGAGTTCGTCAAGAAGCTCGTTTCCAAGGATAAGATGGTCATCTACTACTACAATGTGGATGGAGAAATCGCATCCGTCCATTATCCCCTCACCGGGTCCATCATCGCGACCTACAACAAGACGCTCGAGGCCAGCAGAACGCTGGGTCTTTCGGATCAGGTCGTTGGAACAGATGACATGACCTATGATTGGCCCACCTACTTCCCCGAGTTCCAGAGTCTTCCGTCAATCGGAAACAGGATGAGCCCCAGCGTCGAGAAGATTCTCGATATCGATCCCGATGCATATCTGTGCGGAACCAAGAAGTGGTTCGGAGCCACACTGGAGAGCGATCTCGCCGGAACAGGCATCGATGTGGTTCGTCTCCCTACATGGGAGGAGGGCCAGGTCCTGTCGGGCATGCTCACCCTCGGATTCATCACACAGCATGAATCGCAGGCTCAGAAATACCTCGATTGGGCCGAGGGGATCCTCGAGAAGGTCGACAAGGTGGTCGATAAGATCGCAGAGAAGGACCGTCCGACTGTTCTGGTCCTGGATGCCAACAATTATCTGTCCACCAAGAAAGCGGGATCCGGACAGTACGAGAATTCCATCGCTGCCGGCGGATACAACATCGTCAAGGACATAGGCTCCACGGAGGAGTACTACACCAAGCTGTCGATGGAATGGATCCTCAAGAAGGATCCCCAGTACATCGTCTTCTCCCAAGGGAGCACCGCATACCAGTGGTCCGATGCGGAGCTGAAGGCCAAGTACGATGCCCTTGCGGAGGAGTTCAAGCTCTCCAGCGCGTACGTCGACGGGAACATGCACATCATCAATCTGGAGGTCTTCATCGGACCTTCCTACCCCATATCTGTGATGTACATGGCAAAGTGGTTCTATCCCGAGGAGTTCAAGGACGTGGATGTCTCGTCCCTCCTGCAGGAGTACATCGACACGTTCTGCCACATCGATATGGATGTCGCGCAGCACGGCGGATTCTCGATCTGATCTCAAACGAGGCGCCCGTTCTGGGGCGCCTCCCCTTCATAGAATCAAGGCGAGTGCATGAAGGAGAATCCGTTGAGCGAAGAGCTCATAGAGCAGAGCGAATCGCTTTTCGCGGATTGGGACGATAACGATATCGTCCAAGGCGGGATCAGCGTATCGTACAGGCACCACATCCTCAGGAGGGTGGTTCTGATCGCGACATGCGTCGCCGTCTGCATCGCGGTATCGGGATTGGCCATCACCATCGGCGAGTACGACATCTCCTTCTTCGAATCGTACCGCATAATGATCGACCATCTCTTCGGCAACATCGCCGATGACCGTGTCGGCGTGATCAAGGACCACATCATCTGGGATCTGAGGCTGCCGTGCATACTGGTCGCTCTGATCTCCGGAGTCGGTCTGGCGATATCCGGTGCGGCCATGCAGAGCACGCTCAGAAACCCTCTGGCGGATCCGTACACAACAGGTATCTCATCCGGTGCGGCTTTCGGTGCTACACTCGCTATAATCTATTTCGGAGGGGCGTCAACCGGCAATGTGCAGACCGTCGTCAGCGCCTTCGTCTTCTCTCTTGTCCCGACGGCCGTCATAATCTCGCTCTCCGTGGCCAAGAAGGTCTCTCCGGTCAGCATGATCATGGCAGGCATTGCCGTGATGTACATCTTCAATGCGATTACGACAATGATCAAGCTATGGGCCGACCCGAACGATCTGGAAGCGATCTACCTGTGGAGCGTGGGTTCGTTCGATACGATCCGTTGGGACGATCTCCCTGTGATGTTCTTCGTCACGTTGTTCGGATCGATCGGTATCATGCTCATCTCGAACAAGCTCAACATCCTGGCTTCCGGCGATGAGAGCGCGAAATCCTTGGGCATAGATGCATCGAGGTTGCGTATTATCTGCCTCGTGGTGGTCTCGCTGATCACCGCATCCATTGTCAGCTTTACAGGGATCATAGGATTCGTCGGCCTGGTCGCCCCTCATGTCGTGAGGCTGTTCATAGGGTCGGACAACAAGTTCCTGATCCCGGCATCCGCTGCGTTCGGTGCGGCGCTGCTGTTGATCTCCGATCTCGTCGGAAGGACGATCATAGCCCCTTCGGTGATACAGGTCGGAGTCATAACCTCGTTCATCGGCGGTCCGTTGTTCCTGTATCTCATCATCAGGCAGAAGAAGGAGATGTGGTGAGATGGAGCTGAAGGTCGAAGGCCTGAGCTTCGGATACGGGGGAGACTTCGTGATCTGCGATATTGAACTGCTCATCGAAGAACCCGGGCTCGTATGCATCATCGGGCCCAACGGGGTCGGAAAATCCACCTTCCTGAAGTGTCTCAACAAGATCCTGAGGCCTTCGGAGGGGGCTGTCTATCTGGGAGGATACGATCTCGCGAATCTCACCCTGAAGGATATCTCCGAGGCGGTGGGGTATGTGCCCGTGGATACGAAGGGCGGTTTCTCCATGACTGTGCTGGAGACCGTTCTGCTGGGGCGTCATCCCCGTCAGAGGTTCGGAACAACCTCCGACTACGATCTCCGGATCGTCCACAGGGTCCTGAACATGATGGGGATCAAGGAGCTTGCGATGCGCAGGTTCGACGAGCTATCCGCCGGACAGCGTCAGAAGGTCTGCATCGCCAAGGGGATCGCACAGACGCCTCGGTATCTGCTTCTGGACGAGCCCACCGCCAATCTGGATGTCTGCCACCAGGTGCAGGTCATTCGGCTCCTCAGGGACCTGGCGGCCAAGGAAGGCATGACCGTGGTGATGATCAGCCACGATCTGAACATCGCTTCGAGGTATGCGGACAGGATGATCCTCATGGCACCTCCGGGAATCATCTACAGATGCGGTTCTCCGGAGGAGGTGGTGACCGAGGATTCGATAGAGGATGTCTATAAGGTGGGATGCAGGATAATAGACGACTGCGGGCGCCCCCATGTGATCCTCGGGGATCCCTTGGAGTGAACCCCCCTGCTTTCCACCAGGTTAACGCCGAAGTCCCTGGTCGGTGGTTCACCATGTCAGGAGGCCGAGGGTCAGATTCCTGGACTCGACTATCATCCCGTCGGTCGCCCTTTCGTTCACGGCTTCCGATATCGCTTCCCGTACCTCGTCCGTCACGGGCACGTACTTCCCCATCCTGGATGCCAGCATCGATCTGGCTTCATCGAAGGTGCAGCTGTGCTCGGAAGTCTATGAGAAGAATTCCAGTTTCGGTTCCATTCCGTTGAGCTCCAGGAATCCATGTGGGAAGCGGGTATCCAGGCCTTTGAACGATATGTCCCGTCCGAACCTTCTCCAGGCATCGATCTCCATCCTATCCTCGTGGAATGCGGATGAGATGTAGGCGCAGTTGCGTTTCGAGTAGGATGCCATCCTCAGGATGGAGTCCGGATCGTTCAGCGGAGGGGAGTTGCAGAAGGTCCAGATAGCCAGGGCCATAGTGCAGAACCCCAAGCTGATCATACTAGACGAGCCCACCAACAATCTGGACATCTCGAATCAGCACATGACCATGAAGACGATATTCGACGCGGTCAGCAGCAGGGGGATATCCACTATCATGACCATGCATGACATCAATCTGGCTTCCATTTACTCGGACAACCTCCTGTTCATGAAGCAGGGGGAGATCTGCGGTTACGGAGGCTCTGAGATTGTGACCGAGCAGCTGATCGGTGACGTGTACGGTGTGGATGTGAACCTCATCGACTACAGCGGGGATAGATTGGTGCTTCCGAAGATCTCGGAGGATATCTACATCCATAAGGAGGCTTTCCGCTCAGGTGGTTTGAAATCGAGTCGAAACTAGTCGGAAAGCACGGTTCTTCGAAGCCACATCGAGGTGGCAGGTCTAAGAAAGTTCACCATTGATATCGTACAGTAAGACATATATCGATGATTATCGAATTCATAGTTGGATTATTCATCCAACTGATAACATGAAGAATTCGACAGTCGTCATTCTCATCGTCGCCGTTGTCGCCATCGTGGCGATCGGCGCATTCGCTCTTCTCTCCGGAGGAGATGATGATAAAGACTACTCGGACAAGCCCGGGATCGTCACCCCGGTCACCGATGATCCGAGCCGCGAGACCGCTGCCGCCGATGGCAGGCTGTGGATAGTCGGTAACGCGAACATGGACGACGTCCTCGACGAGAAGGACGTCGAATGGATCCAGAAGATCATCGATGGCAAAGCCAACGAGATCATGTTCAACGCAGGCCTCTCCAAGAAGTATTCAGTGGATGTCCGTATGGCGGACGCCAACCAGGACGGGGTCGTCGACTACAAGGACATCGAGAAGGTCCGCGAGCTCATCGCGATGAAGATCGATTCCCCCAAGCAGCTCGTCTACTACGTCGATGTCGACGGAGCCATAAACACCGCTCACGTCCCCTTCAAGACCACCATTTCCACGTACGAGCAGAACAGCAAGCAGCTCCAGACCATCCATGCCCTCGATACCGTCATCGGATGCGATTTCCAGTCTGTGAGGGACCACATCTACGCGCAGAAGACCCTCAACGAGAGCCTCATCATCTTCAACTCGTACAGCGAGCGTAAGGATCCCGATGCCCAGCTCATCATGAAGTACGCTCCCGATGCGGTTCTCACCGGAACCAGGGACATCTACTGCAACACTCTGGAGAAGGCCCTTCCTGCGGACCGCACAACCATGGATGTCGTCAGGATCTCCAGTTTCGAGGACAACAAGGTCATCGAAGGAACCCTGACCTTGGGATTCATGATGTGCAAGAACGCCGAGGCCCAGGACTACGCGAACTGGTCCGACAAGTGGCTGAACCTCATCAGCGAGAGGACGTCGAAGCTGTCTGCGGATCAGAAGGTCAAGGTGCTCTGCCCCAGGGGGGAGTACAATGACTGGAACATCACCATGAACGGGCCGCGTTCCGGCAAGTACGAGACCTCGCTTCTCGCCGGAGCGGACAACATCATCACCCGCAACCTGACGTCCAGCAGCACTAACATCACTGTCACGGACGAGTGGGTCAAGGCCCAGAGCGATCTGGACTACATCGTGTGCATCGTATACGGCGATCTCAACAACGCCGTCAAGTATGACTTCACGAACAAGTCATTCTACGACACTGCTGTGGACTACTGGAAGCCCATGACCAACGCCTACGGGACCCAGGTCCACGTCCTGGACAACCTCGTGGGACAGGGAACCACATACGTCATCGGAGCGGTCTACATGGCCAAGTGGTTCTATCCCGAGCTCTTCGAGGACATGGATCCCGATGCGATCTTCCAGGAGTTTATGGACAGGTTCCTCCAGTACGATTTCGATGTCAAGGCCTACCAGGCCAATGGCGGTATCGCTATCTGATGGCATCCGCCTCCCGGGACCCGATCCCGGGGGGCCAAACACCGATCTGATATCATGTCAGGTTTGAAGGAGTGGCTGGAGCAGGATGCCGGCTCTTCTAAGAGGAACGTCACTCTGGATGCGGTCGCACAGGACGATTCGCTGTATGTCGATTACGACGATGCATCCTCGGATTCGGAGATGCGGATCAAGGCGGATTACAAGCGTTCGATCACTCGCAAGATCGCATTCGGAATGGGGTGCTTCGCCGCTACGCTGGTCATCGCAGGATACGTCATAACATACGGCGATTATCCCCTGGAGTTCGGACAGGTCTACGGCATTATCTGGGACCATATCCTGAACGGACCCCCGTCGCCGGACGAGGTCATCCCGTTCATGGAGGACCATGTCGTATGGAACCTTCGTCTTCCGAGGGTCATAGTCGCGATCGTCGCCGGATTCGGACTCGCTGTCGCCGGTGCTGTTATGCAGAGCACCCTCAAGAATCCGATGGCCGACTCCTACACGACCGGAGTCTCGGCAGGAGCGGCCTTCGGGGCCACTCTGAGCATAGTCCTCGGTGTGAACATCGTCTCATACGATTTCAGCCTGGTCCTCAACGCCTTCGTGTTCTCCTTGGCACCCACCATGCTGATCGTGGCGATCTCCAGGACGAGGAGGATGAGCTCCACCAGCATGATCCTCGCGGGTCTGGCGGTGATGTACATATTCTCGGCGATGACCGCCGCATTGAAGCTCATGGCCGAGCCCGATGCATTGGCATCGCTTTACAGATGGCAGGTGGGCACGCTCAACAACATGACCTGGGACGAGGTCCCGGTGATGCTAGCAGTCACGGTCATCGGTTCCATCATCATAATGCTCCTTTCCGGGAAGATCAACATCCTGGCATCCGGGGACGATGATGCGAAGGCGTTGGGGATCGATGCCCAGAAGCTTAGGGTCGTCTGCCTGGTCATCGTGTCTCTGATAACGGCCGCCATCGTGAGCTACACAGGCACCATAGGCTTCGTCGGACTGGTATCGCCCCATGTGGCCAGGATATTCATAGGATCCGACAACAGATATCTCATTCCCGCATCCGCGTTCTTCGGAGCGCTTCTCATGCTCGCCTCCGATTTCATCGGAAGGGTCGTTCTGGCCCCGTCGGTTCTCGAGGTCGGAGTGGTCACCGCCTTCATCGGAGGGCCGATGTTCCTGTTCCTGATCCTCAGACAGCATAAGGAGGTCTGGACATGAGGATCGAGCTGGAGGATCTCGAATTCGGATATGGAAGCGAGCATATCCTCCACGGGATAAACGCGGTCGTGGATGAGCCGGGGATGGTATGCATCGTCGGCCCGAACGGCGTCGGGAAATCCACACTCATCAAATGCATCCTGCGTCTGCTGAAGCCGGATTCGGGAGTGGTGGAGATCGACGGCATAGAATCCTCCGAGATCAAGCAGAAGGAGCTCGCCCGGGTCATGGGGTACGTTCCCGTCGGATCGGAGGAGACGTTCTCTCTGACTGTTCTCGAATACGTCATGATGGGGAGGCATCCGCACAAGTCGAGAGGAGCTTCCAACAGCGAGCTGGATTGGAAGATCGCGATGCGCTCGCTGAACATGATGGGCATCAGGGATCTCGCGCTCAAGAGGACGAACGAGCTGTCGGCGGGTCAGCGCCAGAGGGCGGCTATCGCCAAGGGTCTGGCCCAGACTCCAAGGATCCTCTTCTTGGATGAACCCACCGCGAATCTCGATCCGAGGCATCAGCTGCAGGTCACCGAGCGTTTGAGGGACATCGCCAAGGAGATCGGTATGACCGTGATCATGATCAGCCACGATCTGAACATCTCTGCGAAGTACGCGGACCGTGTCGTGATGATGGAGCTCCCGGGACGTATCTGCAGCGTTGGAACCCCTGAAGAGGTTCTGACCGCGGATTCCATAAGGCATGTGTACGGGGTGGAATGCCGCGTCATAGATGATGGCGGGAGGCCCCATATCATCCTGGAGCGTCCTCTCGACGACTCCGAGATGGCATCGGAGACGCACAGGCCGTCCGATTGACGATTTCCCGGTGCGACCCGGTCGCCATAAACATCTTTACGACGGGATCCCGAGTCTTTCTTCGACCCGGCCCCGTCCTCATCTTCTTTCAGCTCGCGTCTTCGTTCGGAACACGGATCGACAACGTCGACTCCAGCAGAACAGACGAAAGGGCAGACGCGTTCATGGAGAACCGAAGGGCTCACGCGCATCGGAGTGGAATGGAAAGAGTAGCCTCGCTCAGATTCGAACTGAGGTCGCAGGATCCAGAGTCCCGCATGATTGACCGCTACACTACGAGGCTATCGAAATCCCCCCAATCTATCGTTGTTCTTAAATCTATCTGTCTGGCCCGTTTCCGGCCCCATGGCGCGCATCAGGACCGCATATGCAGTTTCTCCAATTCGGTCCTGCAATCGACTCGTCGGAGGCGTCCGTATTATATGCATCCGACGTCCGAGCGTTGGAGATATCTACCAATGGACAGGATTACATCGGCTGAGGCCGTGGAGGCATGGGGCGGCAGGAACCGGCGCGACCCTGGGTGTGCGGTATCTTCGTATGCGGCATCGAGGGTGAGGAAGGTCCTATTCATCATCGCCTGTCTCGTGCTCTGCATCCTGGCGGTAGGGCTGTCTATCGGAACGGGGCCGTACGATATAGGCATCATCCGCTCGTATTCGATAATATGGGATCATCTGACGGGGAATCCCGAGGATCAGCTGCTCGATTTCATCGTATGGGAGAAGCGCCTGCCCAGGACCGTCCTCGGTATTCTGACGGGTGCAGGCCTGGCCGCGGGAGGGTGCGTGATGCAGAGCATCCTCCGCAATCCCCTGGCAGACACCTACACCACGGGGATCTCGGCCGGTGCGGGCCTCGGGGCGACGCTGGCGTTCACGGTCGGGCTGTCGATGGCGTCCGGTCCGATGTCCGTGGTGATCAATTCGTTCGTCTTTGCGCTCATGCCCATGGGCGTAGTGATACTGGTGTCGAAGCTGCGTGGCGGGTCGTCCATCGTCATGGTCATGGCAGGCATAGCGATGATGTACCTCTTCAATGCGATATCCGCGGTGTTCAAGATTATGTCCGATCCGAATGCGCTGTCCGCGCTGTACGCATGGCAGCTGGGATCCGTCGCGGGAGGGAGCTGGGACACCATGGCGCTCCCGGCGATCGCGGTGACTGCGGGAACGGTCGCGATGTGCCTCCTGGCGCAGAGGATCAACGTCCTGTCGTCGGGCGACGAGTATGCGAAATCCCTGGGGATCGACGTGTCCTCGTTGAGGAACGGGCTACTTGTGCTGATCACCCTGGTGGTCGCCGTCGTGGTCAGCCTCACGGGGTTGATAGGGTTCGTGGGGCTGGTGTCCCCCCACATCTGCAGGATGGCGGTCGGTTCGGACAGCAGATATCTGATACCGGCGTCCGCGGTCTTCGGCGCCTTCCTGCTGCTGGCGGCGGACGTTGCCGGGAGGGCGATCAATCCGCCCGCGGAGATGCAGGTCGGCATCGTGACGGCGTTCATGGGCGCGCCGCTGTTCCTCTATCTGGCCCTGAGGCAGAGGAGGTCGATGTGGTGACGGCAATCGAGGCATTGGGACTCGCTTTCGGCTACGGAGGGGATGCCGTGTTCTCGGGCATGGATCTGAGGTTCGAGGGGGACGAGGGGCTCGTATGCATCCTCGGCCCCAACGGAGTCGGCAAGACCACGCTGGTCAGGTGTCTGGCGGGCCTTCTCGAGCCAACGGCCGGCAGGGTGCTCGTTGACGGGGCGGATATCTCCGCCATGTCCAGGAGGGAGCTGGCGGGGAAGGTGTCGTTCGTCTCTTCGGCCACGGGCCCTCAGTTCCCCATGACTGTCTCCGACACCGTGCTCATGGGCAGATCCAGGGGAGCGGGTCTGAGGGTGCCGGCGAGGGACGTTTCCGTCGCGCACGATGCGATGGATGTGATGGGTATCCTCGATCTGAGGGACAGGTACGTCACGGAACTCTCCGCAGGGCAGTATCAGAGGGTGATGATCGCCCGTGGGCTCGCACAGGATGCGGGCGCGATGATGCTCGACGAGCCGACGTCGAACCTCGACATGAGGTCGCAGATGTTCGTCGCCTCGTTCCTGAGGGGGATGGCCCGCGCGGAGTCGAGGCTTGTGCTCATGATCTGTCACGACATCAATCTCGCATCGAAGTATGCAGACAGGCTGGTGGCGATGGCGCCTCAGGGAAGGCTGTATTCGTACGGCACGCCGGAGGACGTGGTCACGGAACGGTTCATGTCCGAAGTCTACGGCGCGGACTGCGACGTGATATCGCACGAGGGACGTCCGGCCGTACTCATGCGCGGAGATTCCGTCCGAGGGAGCTCTGGAGATAGTGCTTGGGCCTGATGCCGTACATCTTCCTGAACGAGATGGCGAATTTGCTCTCGGAGGAGTATCCCGCCTCCGTGGCGACATCTTTCATCACCTCGTCTCCGGCAAGGATGTGTCCCGCGGCCTTCGAGAGGCGGTGGCTCCTGACGAAGGACGACGGGGTGTCGCCGTATCTCGCGGCGAACCATCTGATCACGAGTGTGGGGTCCGCCCCGTGCCTGGAGCAGGAGGCATTCAGCCCCATCCCCTTCTCCATCATGTCCACGCATACCGAATCGACGAGCGCGTCGTGCCGCCCGGACGGGACGGCCGAGGATGGGGCGCCGATCGAGCCGTACAGGGAGCGGAGGAGGAATCCGGACAGCTCTCTGACGGCTTCTTCCATCTCTCCGCCTCCGCGGTCCATGGCGATGTCTATCCCGTGCGCCGCGGCGAGGACGTCGGGGGAGCATTCGAACAGGGCTACGCCGCCGATGCGGCCGGCTATGGCCGATACCATGGCTTCGGAGGTCCGTCCGGCGAGGGGCATGTCCATCTCGGACGGTGTGAATCCTATCGAGATCCCGCGATACCGTCTCGCAGGGAAGGACAGGGTGTTGAGCTCCGCCGACGGCCTTCCGATCATCCCTGCCCCGGGTATGATGCGCGACATCCTGGTGCCGACGATGCAGTCGGCGCTTCCGAGCAGGCATATGTTGATCCCGACCATGTTCATATCGCCTATTCTGTCGCGGTTGGAGAATCCCTCGGAGCGAATGTCGTTGCGGTTGACCGAGACTCCGAACGGGAACTGCCTGTGGTCGATACGGGCGGTTCCCGTGCCCGTCTCCATCGTGTACCGTTCCGTGCCGTCGATCACGGCGTAGTCGAAGTCGTTGATGACCCTCATCCTCATGCTTCCCAGCAGATGTACGTATCCGTCCATCTGTCGCGGAACTCCGCCTTTCCGCCGACGGCCCTCGAATGCACCATCTCGCGGATCTCGTCGGAGTGGACCGGATCGTATTCCGCGAACATGGATATGTGTTCTATCAGGACATCGGCGGCCGCGTCCGCATCCATCCATTCGCTAGTTTCGCGATCGTTGTAGTATACGGAGGGGGAGCATCCGAGATGCCACAGCGTGTCTATCATCCTGAGCGGATATTCGCAGGACCCGTTCGTCCTGACCCTGCCGATGTCGTAGGCCTCTCTATACAGCGGATCGGACCAGTTCAGCTCGATGCATACGAATCCTGCGCGTCTGGTGGCTTCCAGCATGGTCCTGAAGGAAGGGTACGAGTATACGGCGGGGGAGTAGTGGGCGAGGACGATATCGGCGCCGTTCCTCACCAGGTCGTCGCCTGACGCTATGGAGAACCAGTCCCTCTCCTCGAAGGCCACGTTCGTGATGCCCTTCTCCCTGCATTTCGTTCTGCAGTTCTCCACTATGGTGGGGGATATGTCGAGTCCGAGGACGCTCTTCACCTTCCCGGAGAGGGCGAAGCAGTGGTCCCCGCTGCCGCATCCAATCTCCATGACGGTGGTGCCCCTGTCGGGCCTCCCTATGGAATCGATGAGCTCCAGGAACATCCCGTCCGTGGGGATGTCCGCGGTGCCCATCAGATCGCCCATGGAGTTCCAGCGGTTCACATAATGAGGCATGTTCAGTCTCTGGAGCGGCCACTCTCCGGCGATCCTCGCCAGCTCGTCCTCGCGGATCTCTATGTTCCTTGTCATGGTGTCGTCTCTTTCTCTGGCTATATAATCCAACTATCCTATGCGGTCGATTGCGGGACCGTTCCTTCGGCGGTTTCGGTCCCTGAATCGACACCCGACCGTTCGTGTTTTATTACAGAACAGCGGACTCGTACCGTTTGGATATATAGTCCAAGTGATAGAATGGAGAAAAAGACAGCGATAGTCGCAGTCCTCGCAGTCGCACTCGTGGCGGTCGTGGTGGCGGTGCTGATGACGGCGTCCGAAGATGGCGGCCCGACATGTCCTATGCAGAGGATGTCAAGGTGAAGATCTACGGGAATGCCAACGGCGACGACATCATCGACTCGAAGGACATCGGGGTGATCGAGGAGATCGTCAGAGCGGGGATGCCGAAATCAGAATGGCAGAAGAAGTATCCGTTCGCCGATGCCGACTGCGACGGTGAGGTGACATCTGCGGATGCCGACATCGTGACGAAGTACATCGGTCGCGAGAAGACCCGCCTGTACTATCAGGATTTCTTCGGCGAAACAGCGTATGTGAACTACCCTCTCGGGGACAAGGTCGGCGTGGATATGACGTACACCGCCCAGTTCATGGGATGCGTCGGTGCCTACGACAAGATAGTGGCGGCACCGGCGGAGATCGGATACAGCGCGAGTACGACGTACTATCCGGACATGGACAGGTGGGGCTCCGTCGGGAGCGCATATTCGCTGACCATCGAATCCCTGTCCGCATCGGGCATCGACGTGTTCGTGATGTGGTCCAACTGCCTCCTGTATCCGGATATGTGGGACGATGCGAAGAAATCGTCCCTGGCAGATAGGATATCGTTCGTCAGGGTCGATGTCACGGAGGAGAACACAGATTCGGGGGCGCTGATGCTCGGTGCGATGTTCAACACCGAGAAGACCCTGTCGACCAGCAGGGCCTATGCCGACCTGATCGGAGAGGTGCGTCAGAGCCTGGCGGCGGTCGGGGAGAAGAAGACGGTCGTTCTGGACTACTTCTACAACGGAGCCACTCAGGATACGACCTACCTGACCGGCGGAGGAACCACGAACTCGTTCTGGACCAAGAAGACGCTGGGATTCGCTCCCGGATGGGACAGCAGGGGCAATGTCGTGACATCCTACGAAGGGATCGCATCCGCGATAGCCTCGGCCCCCGGAAGCACTTTCATGTGCTACGTGACAACGCCCATGGGCATGCCGGATTCAGAGGTGGGCGAGTGGATGAAGGGTCAGCTGTCGGTGCTGTTCAGCGGCCTGCCGCCGTATGAGACTGGGAAGATATGGTGCTTCAACGAGTACGCGTTCGCAGGACTGGCGGCCCCCTTCATCTCATACATTATCGGGGCCGTCCTGGGGTACGAAGGGTTCGACATGGACAGAGGGATGGATATGCTCCAGGCCTTCTTCGACGGCTTCGCACCCGTGAAACTGAATGCGAAGACCGGATTCGTGTTCACGCCGGAAGACCTGTTCCGAAGTCTCTGAAAAATCACTTACGGCCCCTCCGCGGGGCCGGATATCCCTTTACGCAGGGGATGAAGGATGGAACGCCGGGCCGATTGCCCGGCAGGAGTTTCACTGGATGGCCTTCTGGACCTGTCCGAAGATGTCGTCGATGCTGCCGACGCCAGGGATGGTGACGAGCACATCCTTGCGGCCGTAGTAGTCGATAAGGGGCATGGTGTTCTCCCTGTAGACTCTGAGCCTGTTCTTGACGGTCTCGTCCTTGTCGTCGTCCCTCTGGTAGAGCTTACCGCCGCACTTGTCGCAGACGCCCTCGGTCTTCGGGGGGTTGTTGGTCAGGTGGTAGACGGCGTTGCAGTCGGGGCAGGAGCGCCTCATGGTGAGCCTCCTGACGAGCTCCTCGTCGGGGACGTCCAGGTTCAGGGCGAGGTCGACGTCGACCTGCTGTCCCAGGGCATCCGCCTGCTCGACGGTGCGGGGGAATCCGTCCAGGATGACCCCTCCCTCGGCGGCGGCGATCTTCTCCTTCATAAGGTCGATGATCAGGTCGTTGGGGACCAGGGTGCCGGAGTCCATGTAGCCCTTGGCCTTCATGCCGAGCTCGGTCCCGTTCCTGACGGCCTCGCGGAGCATGTCTCCGGTGGACAGCCTGGTGTATCCGAGTTTCTCGCTGAGCATCTCTCCCTGTGTGCCTTTCCCGGAGCCGGGGGGTCCCAGGAGAACGATCACTGACTTCATGGCCGGTCCGAATGCGTCCTTATATAAAGGGGTAACCTCCGACCGTCCATCCATCCAATCGGTATCGCGCTCACGACCTCGGTACGAGTACTGGAAGTCCATGTCGAAGAAGTCCTCGATGTCCGCGTCCTCGATCGTATCGGCAGGGAGCACGTACCCTCCGAATCCGTTCTTCTTCAGCATCTTGGAGATGGATCCCGCATCCTCGTCCTTTCTGACGAGGGGCATCATCCTGCGCAGATACTCCTCGAACTCCGCATCGGATGCGAGACCGGCCTTGTATGCGCTGCACATCCATTTGACGGAGTACGAGACCAGGTTCTTGTTGCTGTACCTGACTCCTTCCAGGTGGAGATACAGGGCCGCCACAGATGCGCGCGCCAGCAGTCTGGGGTCGGCGTTCATCCCGGTGAGGACGTCGCCGACGACCCTGCGCATCATCTCGGTCGCGATCTTCCTGTCTCCTTCCATGAGATGCATCGCGCCCTTCCTGTAGCATATCGCGTCTGTGACATAGTCTTCGACACCATGTCTCCTCGGCCTGCGTTCGGCGGGTATCACGGACAGGTCGAGGGCGATGCCGGAGGCTCTGGCCGATCTGCAGTACTCGTCGAGAGCCCGCCATCCTGTGCGGTCGTACGTATCCATCACCGATCCGTGCGCCAGGGTCGCGGCCCTTCCGGTCTCTCCGCTCCTTCTGAGGATACGGGCCATGATCGTCTTCACTTGCCTTTCGACCTCATCGTGCGGGTCACTGAGCAGTTCCTCGAGGACATCCGGATTGAATCTTCCATCTCCGAGGTGCCAGGCCTCGTTCAGAGCGCAGAGTATGCATGTGGCTTCGAAGCAGACGTTCTCCTCGGACTGTATGTTCTTCAGTTCCTTGATGAGATCGTCAGGCTCCATGATGCCGCAGGCTGCCAGCACCGATGCGTATGTGGCTATCTCCGGGTCGTCCGAGGCGTCGGCGAGCCTTCCGGCGACCTCCGCGGCCTGGCGATCCAACCCCTCGAGCAGAAGCTGCATGGCCAGGTACTGGTCTGTCTCCTCCCTGTCCTTGTGGGGATCCTCCAGACCGTCCAGGTCGTTGAGGGTATAGAGGGGGATGCGCGGCTCCTCGTACGAGAACTTGTCGTCATCGAGAGGGAGGGAGCGGCGGATGGTCGTGTGGCGGCCGCACTCCATGCATTCCATGGTGATCTTCTTGGTTTTGAGATAGCATACGCGGACGTACCCTGATTCCTCGACAGGGATGGGGTTGGTGAGCCTTCCGTAGCAATGGGGGCACAGCGTGCGGAAAGGCATCAGCATGTACGGCAGGCATTCCTCGAATTCCTTCGTGAAGTCGTCCATGAAATCGGCGGGATCCATGGAGAAGCCCATCCTTTCAGCGATCTCGTATGATGACTTCTCGCAGTAGAATAGCAGGATGCAGGCGAACCATTCGTTCATCTCCCGGTATGCTTCTTCGGGGTCACCGCTCGTAGGAGGGGTCAGCAATTCCTTGAGATCGTTTCCCGGCTCCATATGCTCGATGGTGAGCCTCGCCAGCTCGCGCACATCGATGCGCAGGTTCTCGGGGATCTCCACCATGCGGGGGATGTCTTCCTTCTTGGCGACCTGGAAGTACTTGTTGCGGCGCCTGGAGTACACGCATCCGGATTCCGGGTCGAGCAATAGCGGCTCGTTCGGCAGTATGAATGCGAGGGAGAGCGGGACGGATGCCCAGTACGGCAGATGAGGTTTCGGAGGATCGGTGGAGACCGAGGGCTTCCAGCTCTTCAGGAATTCGTTGGCCTCGGACATGAATCTCTCGCAGTCCTTCTTGGACCATTCCTCGTTCTCGCCGCCGCTGTCCTCGATGAAAGGCCCTCCTTTGCACACGGTCATGACGGCGACATCCGATCCGAGGTCGTTGCGTTCCTCTATCGTGATCCGGTGGTCCCACCAGTCGCCGAAGTCGTAGACGTACGAGATCTTCTGCCCGACGTATTCCGATATGAGTGCATCGTATTCGCTGATGACCTTCTCGTCGTAGTCGTCGGTTTCGAACTCCGGGTCCGTTATGACGATCCTTCTGCTCGGGATATCGAACTCGTGGAGGTGCGCATCGTTCCAGCACATGGCGTACTGGATGAGCCTATGCAGGTCGTTGAAGGTCATGTCCGAGGGAACGGCGATCTCGCGTCTGGTTCCTCCGAGGTCTATCTTGATGGAGTACATGGTTGCAGTGTTCGGATGGGTTGCGTGCTTATCTCCGTTGCTGTTTCCCGGATATGGGGGTCGCATTCGTCGTCGGCATCACCAGACGTATTGCGCATCCAGGGAGACGACCTCTGCGGGATTGAATACCTTTCCGGACACATCAGGCAGCGGGATGTCGCCGAATCCGTTCTTCTTCAGAGACTTCCTGATGTCGGCCTCCGGCATCTCAGAGAGGGCGAGGGGCAGCATGGCCTTCAGATAGTCTTCGAATTCCGCATCGCTGACAATGTTCGCTTTCACAGCCGAACACATCCATTTGATCGAGATCGTGATGAGGTTCTTCTTGTTGTATCTGACACCCCTGTGGTGCAGAACGAGGGCCGCGCAGGATGCTCTGGCCTGTATCCAGGGGTCGTCGTTGCATCCGGAGAACGTGCTACTGATGAAGCCGCGCAGATCCACCTCCGCGGCATGCACCGAGCCGTTCAGCAGCGATGCCGCCCCGATCCTGTAGCGGATGCAGTTGTTGGATCCCTTCCTCGATCTCCACATCCGGTCCTTCTCGAGATCCCTATAGGCATCGAGGGCCGGTCTCTCCCCGGCTTCGATCGACGATCTCACGTATTCGTCCAGGGCCTGGATGTTGGGGCCGCCGAGCCGGTCGATCAGGGCCCGCTCCGCGAGCTCCACCGCCTTCTTCGGATGGCCGCTCCTCCTGAGGATCCCGGCCGCGATGATGAAGATCCTCCTTCTCCAGACATCGCTCATCCCCTTGGTCTGCTCCTCGAACATCCCTTCGGTGAATCTCCTGTCATCGAGGCCGTACCCCATGTTCAAGGCGCATAGGATGCAACGGACCGCAGGGTCCGTCCCATCGATGTCCCGTATGGATGCCACGCGCTCCATCATCTCCTCCCTGCCGATCTCCTCGCACACCCCCAGAACGGCGGTGCAGACCCCATTGATCCGATTCCTCCGATCTCCGGAGGCCGATTCCGCATAGCGGACGGCATGGCGGGGACGGAGCCCCATCAGAAGGCTCAACGAGAACCGCGCGTTCGCTTCGTTCATGTCTTTGTACGGTTCCTCCGAGGGGTCGAAGGGATAGGTCGTCATCGAGGCCTCGAATCCGTTCTCTGCGAACCAGTAACGGGCTCCGGATGTGGGTGGCGCGGGGATGAGCGTGATCCCCTTCCCGCATCCGACGCATGACATCCTCAGAGGCTTCACCGTGGTGAATCCGCATTTGAACGTCTTCCCGTTCTCGACGGGAGCCGGGTTGGAGAGCCTGCGGAAGCATTCCGGGCATCTGAATCCCTCGAACATGAGGTCGTATCCGTACGGTCTGTCGAGGGCCAGGTCGGGTCTTTCGATGAAGTCCGCAGGGGGCATGTCGATGTCCATCTCCTCCGCTGCATCGTACGCGAGGGCCTCGGCTTCGGAGATGAAACCCGAGGCCAACCATGGAGGCATGGTCTGGAATGCATCGTACGGATCCCCGTTCTCGAACTCGGGGGGTTGAGGCTCGGCCACCTCGGATCCCTGTCCGAATATGAGGTTGTAGACCCTGATGGTTTCCCGTTCCGTATTATCGAAGACCTCCAGAGCCACATCCTCGATCCCATGGCGGACGCTGTCCGGGATCGGGATCATGCCCTCTGTCTCCTCCTCATCCGCTTTGGGGAAGCACCCGGTGTCCTCGGTGGAGAATACCCATCCGGATGCAGGGTCCAGGAACAGGGGGATGCCCTCCGGCATGAACACGGCGAAGGACAGGGGCAGCGACGACCACGACGGCACCTTGACGCACTCGGTTGTCGCGGCCTCGGGGATGGTCATGAACGACAGGCAGTAATCGATGCATTCCGCGAGCTCCGTCGGATCCAGATCATCATCGTACTCCATCTGCCCGCCGGAATCCTCTACGGGGCCCGGACCTTTGCATTTCAGGAGCTTCGGGGTCCTGTTCTCGATCTCGACATCCTTCCCGAACGTCACGGTGTGCTTCCACCAGTCTCCGAAGTCGTAGACGTAGGTGATCCTGCAGTTCTCGTAGTCCCTCAGATACTCCGTGTCCTCATCGACGATCCTCGTCATCAGGTCGTATTCCGGGTTCGTGATGACGTATCCTCTTCCTCCGATCTCGAATTCGTGCAGATGGTATCCGGTCCAGCCCATCACCGTCATGATGACCCTGTGGAGGTCTCCGAAGGTTATGTCCTTGGGGACGGCGACGGTGCGGTACGACTTCTCGAGGGATATCTTGAGGCTGTATCCGAGCATGGGATGCCGTAGCGGGTGCGATGATAATACCGTATGCACGCGTCCCGCGCGCACTCTTATAAACGACCGCATCCATGGCCGAAGCATAGGAAAGTGGCCATATGGACCAGAAGATCATAGACCAGATTGAAGCGGTCGTCGGGAAGGACGGTTACTCCGTCGAGCCGGCCGTCCTCTACACGTACGGCTTCGACGCATCCATCTTCCACAAGACCCCGGACATGGTCGTCCAGCCCCGCACCACCGAGCAGGTGTCGGAGGTCATGAAGATCGCATACGCGAACAGGATCCCCGTCGTTCCCCGCGGAGCGGGAACCGGGCTGTGCGGATCCGCCGTCCCGATCAAGGGCGGCATCGTCATGGCCATGCAGAGGATGAACCGCATCAAGCGGATCAGCGTCGCCGACCTCTGGGTGGACGTGGAGGCCGGCATGGTCTACAACGACCTCAACGACGAGCTGGCGAAGCACGGGTTCTTCTTCCCTCCCTCGCCCGGATCGGCGGAGGCCTGCCAGATCGGAGGGATGGTCGCCACCAACGCCTCCGGCATGCGCGCCGTGAAGTACGGCGCGACAAGGGACTTCGTCATGGGATTGACGTTCGTCAAGGCGGACGGGGAGATCGTCCGTGCCGGTACCAGGACCATCAAGGACTCCTCCGGATACCAGCTCGCCCGCCTCCTGTGCGGTTCGGAGGGCACCCTGGGGATCATCACCGAGGTCACCCTCAAGCTGACCACCAAGCCCAAGAAGACCGCCTCCTGCCTGTGCGCGTTCGACAACGTCGAGGATGCCGGAAGGTGCATCTCCGCCATCATCGCCAAGCCCCTGATCCCCTCGTCCTGCGAGCTCATGGACAGCGTGAGCATCCAGGCCGTGAACAAGGCCCGCGGGAACCCCCTGCCGGATTGCGGTGCCCTGTGCATCGTCGAGGTGGACGGGGAGACCGACGAGGTCGTCGAGAGGGATATCAGGATCGTGGAGGAGGTCGCCAACTCCGTCGGAGCGGTGGCCGTCACCCCCACCAGGGACAAGGCGCTCATCGCGAAGTGGACCGATGCCCGCAAGTCCGTCATGACCTCGCTCTCCGCCCTCAAGCCGGGATGCTCCTCCGTCTCCCTCGCGGACGACATGGGGGTATCCGTATCGCAGGTCCCCAAGGCCGTCAAGGCCTTCCAGGAAATCGCCGAGAAGTACAGGGTCACCATCGCCACCTACGGGCATGCGTCCGACGGCAACCTGCACACCAAGATGGTCATCGATCCCCTGGACAAGGACGAGTGGGACCGCGGGGTCCAGGCCGTCAACGAGATCTTCGATGTGTGCATCGAGCTCGGAGGGACCGTCACCGGCGAGCACGGGGTCGGTCTGTCGAAGGCGCCCAACTTCATGAAGGAGCGCCAGTCGGAGATCTCCTCGATCAAGGCGATCAAGGCCGCCATGGATCCGGAGAACATCCTCAACCCCGGGAAGCTCGAGCAGTGGACGGGACCCTTCCTCAGGGACCTCCGCTACCCCTGCCCCGAATACATGGGCCACAGCCCCGCCGTCAAGGAATGACGGTGCAACCCGGGCCTCCGGGCCCGGG